>Ga0209635_10000064_pt1 | contig 58403 bp, 65 predicted proteins | sample DeeMarSWOR230_32_FD_187463 | JGI IMG/M metagenome (GOLD analysis project Ga0209635, IMG submission 187463) | Marine sediment microbial communities from White Oak River estuary, North Carolina - WOR-2-30_32 (SPAdes) (version 2) | ecosystem: Environmental > Aquatic > Marine > Intertidal zone >...
TTATTATGGCATCTACTTGTGCTTCTTTTGCTTTCTGGAGCGTTTTTTCGAAAGCTTCTCGAGAGCTGTGGAAATCTGCGGTCACTAGTAATTTCAAGTGTCCATTCTTTCCCATGCTTGCTTTGCGAAGACTGTTGCTTTCTGTGGATATTCTTCTACTTTTATTTCCGCAATTACTGGGAAGGGAGTTGGAATTGCTATGCCCCATAGCATGGCTTCATGGTCTGCTAAACCAGGTAGATAATCTCTTAGTCTTTCTGAGCCATATTCCGTAAACATTAAAATGGCATCTTGGTCGTTTCCGCTTTTCAGCCTAAAACAAGCGACCGAATTGCATTGGGATATGCAGCTTTTCAGTACGTATGCAGGTCTTTGTGTCATTATGATTAAGCCGATGTTGTAACCGCCTGCTTGGCTTATGGTTTCTATCATTGATACCTTTGCTTCTTTTTGGGCCTCTGATTCAACAAGTTCAGCCCCTTTTTCAGGCGCCAAGTATTGAGTTTCTTCGATGGCAAGGATGCACGCAAAATCGCCTTGGTCTTTTCGTTGCATGGCGTAATTGCGAATTTCGTTGATTAGGTGGCAAGCGGTTCTCTGTTGTTTTTCGATGTCTGTATCACCGAAAAATCTATGATTAACGTTGAATTGGATTTTATTGATTCGATAATATCAAGAGGATTCACAGTTTCTTCAATAAAGTCTCCTTTGCTGTTTAGGCACCATTGAATCGTCCTTAATGCTTTTGCTTGACTGTCAGTAGTTTTGTATATTACCCCTTCATCAAGAATTGCTTGGCATTTTGCAATTACGTTTTCTTTAGTTAAAGCCTCATTATTTGATATAAGGTCGCGAATGGCGGCTGCAACTGCGTCTTTTTCTCTCCCTTTAATTCCAAGCTTAGCTATGAAAAAATTGGGGTCTGTTATCATCGGCGTAAACTTATCATAAGGAAGGGCAGTAGCCCCAAACTTCGTCAACGCACCATATTCGCCTCTTTTATCAAAAATTACAAAACGCGGTCTGGGTTTCAATTGCGATGCTTTTGCAACAAGATTTATTAGAAAACTGGATTTTCCACTCCGCGTCATACCTGCAACAAACATGTGTCCTTTTGCTATCGAGTTCAAGTCCATGTAAACAGGTATACCTGTGCCTCGTACTTTTCCGATTTCAAGAATCAAAGCATCTGCTGCGAATTTTTCTGGAATAAAAAACTGCTTTAAAGCCTCTTCAGAAGGTTCATAAATATAATCCCAAGGCGCAGGTGCCACTTCAAGCGTTCTCCATTTATGATTTTCATCATAATAGCCAAGAATCTCCGCAAAAGCCACCGTGTATTCAAGCTTTTTCCCATACTCTGCTGGTCTTCCCTTCTTGCCCGCTAATGGACCAGTTCTTCCGGTAATCATTTCCGGATTATACGGCTGAGTGCGAAAGGTGCGACACAGAACACAAGTTTTCGGGTTTGTTGGATGCTTGATAAAGTAAAAGTTGTTGACTTTTGCCAGCGTTGTTTCCATGACGACGAACATGAGAAAGTCATGGGTACAGCCTGAAAGCGCATATCCAATGGGTCTCATTTCTGTTTCCATTATGCTTCGCCTTTAGAAAGTACTGTGGAAGCAAAACCTTTCTCTTCTCGAATTGTCCAAAGTTCGCCATGCTGCAGTGCAAGTAGGTTTAAATCTTCTGAGTCCATTTCGCCATTTTCCACCAAATCCAAAGCTTTCGAATACAGCATAAGCGTGCGAATGTTGGAAAGGTTGCTAGTTATTCTAGTTAGATGGTCAACTTCGTTGATGGCGAATGGCAAACCATCTTCTTCTGAAGTTGTGTAGAGTATTGTGCCCATTTGGTTTATTCTGTCGAGGCAGAATTCGGGTAGTTCAAGGCGGAACGGTGTCGTCAAGCCGGTTCGGATGTAGGCTGAGTAGAAATTGGTTATTTTGTCTACGTCTTGAATTGGGATGTGCATTTCTTTTGCTTTTTTCTTGTACCAATCAACCACTAAGCCACCCATGGGTTTTGACTCTGACATCGTGTACTGTCCTCGTCTTAGGATAAAATCTAAAAGAGCCGTGTCACGGATTTGCGGCATGCCAAAGTTTTCGCAGAGACTTGTTCTTTGGGTTCTTTTCACAAAACCCACAATGGGGATGTCGCTTTTATAGCACGCGTAGAGCATGTTGATGGAGCTGGTCAATGCCGCATCAAAGTCTTTGCTGTAGCTTTCTGTTGAACTGCTAAAGGGCAAGAGCCCATAATTAAGCAGCAAGGTGCCGTCGACAACTACATATTTTGGATTCCACTTTACTACGGCTTCCGTCGTAATTTCAAACTGTATCTTAAAAGTCAAAAGGGACTCTCTGTTTTTAGCGTTGAACTCGTTTGACCAAAGTGCGGCCTCGCCGACTTTGCAGATAGGCTCATCTATTATCTTCCACCCTTCGACCGCTATTGCGGTGGCTGCGTAAAGAGGCGCAAATGCGGACCTCAAATTCACACCGTTATTTCCAGCGTCGGAGGCTACGATTTTGGTTTTTGCGAGGTTTTCGTCTTGCTCAAGTTGTTTAACTTGAATTTGGTCGCGAATGTTTTTTGCGAGTTCTTTGCGTTGTTCATTGTATTTTTTTAGTTGTTTAAGAATTAGGTCGGTTCCGTTGTCGATGATTTTTTGATATAGGTTGGGGTGAATGGTTTCTGGTTCTGGTGCGGCAAAGAGCGAGAAGTATTGCTCTCGAAATGTTGGGGGCAATCTTTCTAAGACATTTTTCTTCTTGGTTGATAGAGACAAGCATAGTCACCTTAATATCTTATTATAGAATGAACCGTGACGATTTAAAACAGTATCCATCAAAAACTTGTCCTAATATACTTGCAGTGCATAATGTTATTATGGTGCGATAAATGGGCGAAATAGTGCTAGGTTGTTCTGGTTGGCACTACAAAGACTGGGTGGGCCCACTTTACCAAACTGAAACAGAAAGCAAACTTGCCACTTATTCAAGAGTTTTCAAAACCGCGGAAATTGACTCCACGTTTTACGCCTATCCATCAAGAGGCTTAGTGATGGGATGGCTTAAATACACAAAGCCAGATTTTGCTTTTGCCGCCAAGCTTCCGAAACAAGTGACTCATAAAGATAAGTTGGATCCAAAACAAGGTGCAGAGAAAGACCTTGAAAGATTTTGTGAACTTATGCGCCCTTTATTGTTGGGTGGTAAGCTTCGCTGTCTTTTAGTTCAGTTGCCACCAAGTTTGAAATGTGACCCTAAACTTTTAGAGAGTTTCTTTGCAATTTTGCCGGACGAGTTCCGTTTTGCTGTCGAGTTTCGCCATAACTCTTGGTTAACAGAGGAGACGTGGAGGCTTTTGGAACGTTACAATGTTGCCTACACAGTTGTTGATGAGCCAAAGTTGCCGCCAATAATGAAAGTCACTAGCGACATCGCTTATATTCGGTGGCATGGAAGAGGCAAACGTCCATGGTACTATTACCTTTACAGTAAAGAAGAATTGGAGCCGTGGGTGCCAAAGGTTAAAGAAGCCACGAAGCAAGCGAAAACAACCTATGGCTACTTCAACAATCATTACCATGGCTACGCAGTGAAGAATTGTCTCGAATTCTCGGAAATGTTGGGCACAATTACAGAAGAACAAAAAGAAGCAAAAAAGATGGGGGAAAAATATTTTGAAGAAAGAGAAACAGCAAAAAAGGAGGAGATGAAAAAACGCTCCATGACGTTAGCAGCTTTCATGCCTGAAGAGATCGAGAAAATGAGTTTCGCGCAGCTCCTTGGCATTTTTATGGATGAAGGGAGAATGAAACGTGCCAAGGGAATTAACGACAAAGAGTTGGTAATGCAAGAGATTTCAGACAGCCGAATCACTGCAAAAGTTCGTGAATATCATGTTGTTTTCGACTTTCAGAATAGAATGATTCTTCACGACTGCGCAGATTGGAGTCGCTGTATTCCGGCAAAGCAGTTTTGTAAGCATGTTGGCAAAGTGTTACTGAAGCTTCCTCAGGAAAAAGCTACCAAAATTCTTCGTCAATTCTCTTTAGAACGTGAAAAATGGGAGCTCAAGCCTTTCGTTAGTCAAGCTTGATCGCACCAATAAAAGTAGTGTCAACTACTTTCTGTCTTTCCTCCAGTTTTTCTGCTCTTTTCAGTAATTTGCGTGCTTTTATGCTTGAGAGACTTTCAAACCTTGAGAGGTCAACTTGTTTAGGACGAAATTCTACTGCAAATATTTTTAAGCCATTTTTTTCCAGCATTGAGACATATTCGTAATATTTGGCGTGGTATTCTTCTATCTCGCTATGCATGAGCATTTTTCTTAATTCATAAATTGTGTGTTGAAAAATGGTTCGTGGGTTGCTTGCCCAATCTTCCACAAGGGCTAACTTGCCCTGATGCTTCAGCACTCTGTAAAATTCTTTAAACGACTTATTCCTTCTAGGCGGGGGTAAATGGTGAATAGTGAAAATAGATGCTACTGCATCAAAAGAGGCTTCTCGAAGTGGAAGAAAATCCGCGCTTGCAGCGACAAGAAAAATTTTGCCGGATAATTTTCCTTCTTTGATGTGGGTTTTTGCTATTCGAAGAGAACGTTTTGAAACGTCAATGCCAACAACCATCGTGTCGTTAGTCTTTGCCAATTTTATTGCAAACCCTCCGGGTCCAATACCTATGTCTAATATTTTGGAACAAAGTTCAGAATCAATCAAGTTTAGAACGTGCTGATCTATTTTTTGAAACCAATCTTTTCTCATTCTTAATTCTGCGTATATGTGAGCCTTTCTGTCCCAATAGTTGCGGATTTTTTTCATCGAATTTACCGACAAGGCAAAGTGCTTCCTATTTACTTTTTTAAGCCCTCGACTAATTTGTCTATTTCTTCTTCTGTGTTGTAAAAATGCGGTGAAACTCTTATGCCATGAGCTCTTGCTGAGACAACAATGCCTTTCTCGCCTAATTTTTTTGCTCTTTCTTTAGGATTGTCGATTAAGAAGTTAACAATACCTGAACGGCATGCGGGCTCCAACGGAGTTTGAAACTTTAGTCTTTTTTCTTCTAATCTTTCAATAAGATGACTAGTGAGTTTTAAAACGCGTTTCTCGATTTTCTCTATGCCTACACCCAAGAGAAAATGTAATGCTGCAGCTGCGCCGACCATACTAACGTGGCTTGGAGAGCCTATTTCAAATCTGCTGGCTGTTTCGGAAAGTCGCAAGTTTTGTATCTCCCAGAAATCTATTGTTTCGAAGACTTCTGGTTTAACGCTAGCCCACCCAATGAATGGTGGTTCAAACTTTTCAATAAGTTCCCTACGCGTGTATAAGTATCCAATTCCTGGCGGTCCAAGCATCCATTTATAGCAACCCGCTGTAAGAAAATCGACACCATCATGTTTAACATCCACCGAAAATGCACCAAGCGATTGAATAGCATCCACAATCAGATAGGCATCATGCTTATGCACGATTTCGCTTACAGCCTTTAGATTGAACCTAAAACCATTCATATACTCAACATGGCTTATGGCGACAGCCACAGTTTTGTCGTCTACCGTTTTTTCCAAATCTTCAATAAGGATTTTTCCTGCTTTATTCTTTACGTAGCGGACTGCTACACCAAGTTTTTTCTTTTTCCAAGGATAAACTACTGAGGGATATTCTAGATCTGTTGTGACAACATTTGAGTCTTTTGGATAGTTCAGCATGTTAGCAATTATGTTCAAGCCTGTAGAGGTGTTTGTAACTAGCGCAATCTCATCTGGTGTAGCATTGATGAGTTTTGCAAAACTAGTCTTTCCATCGTCAAGTTCCAATGATACCCCATATTCTGAAAACTCTTCGATGTGTTTCTGCATCGCATCTTTTACAGGCTTGGGAAGAGGCGAATGCGCTGCATGATTTAAGTAGATTTTATTCTTGGTTACAGGAAAGTTTTTCCGAAGATTCGTTATGTCTTCCATTTTAGTTCCCCTTTCAAGTGCTCAGTAGATGTTTTTCGATCGTTACTTAAAGAATTATTGTTATCATCTTTCAAAACAAGAAAACAAAAAATGACATTCAAAAACGCCGATCATATTTGGAAGTTCGGAAATTTTTCCGTTACTATTTGCAGCCTAGTAAGATTATATAGTGAACGAAGCCTAGGAGCTACGTCTAGAGCACGAAAAATGGTGATCAAACTCCAGCAAACATCAACCTACCCCTATTATAGCAACGGCAATTAACAAACAAACTATCCCCAACACATCAGAGACGCTGGTGCAAATAGGTATTGTAACATTATCAGGATCCAACCCCTTGCGCCAAGAAACAAAGGCAACACTAATCGAAATGGTAACCACCAAGAGGGTCAATAACGAAACCGCGACTATGCAAATCGCCAAAAAAGACCATACTGAAATAGTTTCTACTCCAGCGCCGCCAGCAATCATATAGTTTATTGCACCCAAATAAAGGGCAGACAAAAAAGCAACGATGCTAATACTAACCAAATTTTCCTTCAACACAGCATTTATTCTCATTTCCGGCTTAATAATGCCCAACGCAAGCAGAGTCGAAATCTTCGACGAAACAATACACGAAATGTCATTTCCTAAATCATTCAACGGTGGCACCAACATCAAAAAAATCGGCAACGATGCCCACATTTCAAGCTTCAACTGCATCATTGCACCTGCCGCCATTCCTAAAATTGCTGCAACTACCAATGCAGGCACACTTTCCTTGACGACACGTTTAAACATAACTTTATCCATTTTTTACCCTCCTATCCACAAAATTAATTTCGCAACAAGAAAAAGGCAAACAAGCGCAGTCACATCGCCAACGCTAGTAACTATGGGTCCCATCACATTATCTGGATCGACGCCATGTCTAAACACCACAATCGCAAGCACTGCAATAAACGGCGATACAATAATAGATGCTAAGGCTCCACTTAACGCGCCAAGCAACACGAGCTTCCACAAAATAGCCTGAACACCCAACGCTAAACAAAAAAAGTAACTTAACAAACCAATCAACGCGTTAACGAAAAAGCTAAGAAAAAGTGAAGTCACAAGATTAGAAATAGTTTCTTGACTAAAAAGCTCTTCAGAATCAATCAATCCCGTGTGAAGCGCCGTTCCCAACCGTGCACTTAACGCACCAAGAATGTTCCCCCTAAGCCCCATAAAACCCGGAACCATAATAATCATACCCGGAAAAGCTTCCAAAACACCCGTAATCTTAGCTAAACCCAATCCGGCAAGAGTGCCACCGCTTATGGAAAGAATTTCGGAAGCAAGACTTTCTTTCACCATCTTCCAAAGGCGAGCCATTTTGACCACTCAACGGCGGTTGATCCATCCTTTTGCACCTAATTAATGAGAATCATTAGGCACTAAGCAATAAATCAGTTTCCTCTCTAAAGGGATAAAACATATTTGCTGTTGCATATTCTATGCTATATGCAAAGTAAGCTCGTGCAAATTGAGGGTTTTCTGCTAAATGCCACGATTAGAAAAAATTGAGTACAAACCAGTATCCATAAGAGATGTATTAACTGAAATGAAAGACCTCTCGGAGTTAATGATCGACTTGGCTTACGCTGCGGCTTTATTTAACAGCAAAGAACTCGCAGAAGACGTCCACGAATTAGAAGAACGCGTCGACACACTGGCTTACCTTTTGGACATGAATGCAATGGTTGCAGCAAGAGACGCAGAAGACGCAGAATCATTAGTGGCTGTATCTGCTGTTGCAAGTGCGGCAGACAAAATTTCGGACGCAGCCGCCGACATCGCAGCCATAGTATTGAAAGATATAGGTGTTCATCCGCTCATCCGTGAAGCATTTGAAAAAGTCGAAGAACACTTGGCGCGTACAAAAATTCAACCTGTTTCAATTCTTGTACACAAGAAGATTGGTGAGTTAGAATTAGCTGCAAGAATAGGTGTAGATATAATTGCCATTAGACGAGGGATAAACTGGATTATTGACCCTGAGGATGAAGAAACCGTTGAGGCTGAAGATGTTATTTTCGTGAGAGGAGCACCATCGGGTGTGAAAGCCATTATGGGACTCGCTGGAGGAACAATTAAAACATTTGAGGATTGAGAGATGCAAAAAGTGAAGTCTTTTCAGAAAATAGTAGATACGCTTGCACTCTTAAAAGACACCTCAGAACTCATGCTTGACTTGGCTTATTCTTCACTACTACTAAATAGTACCGAACTTGCCAAAGAAGTGCTAGAACTCGAAGATTACATGGACAATCTTCACACAGAATTTGAACTTTCTGTCTTATCGAGTGGCTTCAAACCAAAAGAGTCTAAAGACTTTCTTGGGCTAATCAGATTGGGAGTTGTGACCGAAAAAATTGCTGACGCAGCCGCAGAGATGGCTGATGTTGTGTTGAGAGGAGTGGAGCCCCACAGAGTGCTGACGCTCGTTATAAAGGAGGCTGAAGAAACAGTGACGCGTTTACAAGTATCTGAAAACTCGCCGTTGATTGGGAAAACTTTGCGGGAGGCACGGATTCCGGGTAAAACAGGTATGTGGATTCTTGTTATTCGCAGAGGAGGTAAGTGGATACGACCTAAACCAGAGGTGATGCTGGAAGTAGGTGATGTTCTTCTTGCTTCTGGTTACACTGATGGAGAAGAGGATTTGAAAAAACTTGTATTAGGCAAATCACCAGAACAACAATGAGAATGCTCTGATTATCGGTATCTATTACATGTTTTTTCTCCGTTAAGCCTCTAACATTTTCTCCTTATAAGCAAAGAGATCCAAGAAACCATGGCCACTTATGTTCATGCAAATTACTTTTTCATCTCCAGCCCTTTCTGCCTTCAATGCTTCATCTATACCTGCTCTTACTGCATAGCTTGACTCTGGCGCTATCAGATAACCTTCACTTTGGAGAAACATGGTTGCAGCTTGAAAGATTGTCTTTTCATCTTTTGGGTAAGTTACGGCTTTGACAATGTTGTGGTGGCGTAGCGAGCTGATTAGTGGTGCTGCTGCGTGATACCTGAGCCCATCCGCTTTTATAGGCATCATTTCTGTTTTGTGTCCTAAAGTGTACATTTTCAGTAGAGGTGTGTGTTCTCCTACGTCGCCAAAGTCGTATCGGTACTCGCCTTTGGTCAGATTTGGCGCAACTTCTGATTGTGAAGCTAGGAATTCGCATTCTCGTTTTTTATTTAAGACCTCGCCAGCAAAGGGTAGGGCTATGCCGCCGAAATTGCTTCCCCCGCCCAAGCAGCCGACGATTAAATCTGGTTTGTCTTCTGCGATTTCGAATTGCTTAATTGTTTCTAAGCCAATGATCGATTGATGTAAGAGTACATGATTAAGTACAGAACCTAAACAGTAAACGGATCCTTCATGGGTGTCGGTGTATTCTAAGCCTTCTGAAACAGCGATTCCCAAACTGCCTGGATCGGTGGGGTTCTTCGCTAAAATTTCTCTTCCAGTTTTTGTTTCCTTGCTTGGTGAAGAGTATACCTTGGCTCCTAAAAGTTTCATTAAGGTACGCCGGTCAACTTTCCAGTCGTAAACTGATTTTACCCAGAAAACAACACAGTTTAAATCCATTAATTTAGCCGCATATGAGAGTGCGCTACCCCACTGTCCTGCGCCTGTTTCTGTTACAAGCGTGTCTTTACCTTCCTTTGCTGCATAATAGGCTTGAACTAGAGCAGTGTTTACCTTATGCGAGCCTGTTGGGGACAAATCTTCACGTTTGTAATAGAGACGCACCTTTTTTAAGCCGAGTTTCTTTTCTAAACGCTTGGCTCTATACAACGGTCTCGGTCTGCCTGCTTGGATATAGAGTTCACGTATCTCCTCGGGTATGGGTATCCATTTTTCTGTGGACATTTCCTGTTTCAAACATTCGCCAGTCATTGTTTTTGCAAGGTATTCCATGCGTGAAGGTCCGGTTTCCGGTTCTTTTGGCGGTGGTAAAGGTTCTGGCAGGTCTGGAATTATGTTGTACCATTTTGTGGGCAATTCGTCTACGGATAGTTGAAATTGATTTTTATCCATTGTCTTTTCACCAATTTAAGGGAAGCATTATAGTGAGTAGTTGTAGAATAAAAGATTTCTATTGTGCTAAAACTTCTATTTTTGAAGGAAATCGTGTTGCGATTTCTAGCGTGTCTGCAAAACCTTTTCGCACATAGGCGTCTTCTATCTTAATTTTTGTTCCAACAGTCAACTGTTCGGTAGTTTCTGCGTGTTTGCGCCATGCTGAGACCCAAATTTTACCGGTGCTATCTTCTATTTCAAACGAAGTTACTGCTACTTTTTCGCCTTTCGCTGTATTTACCAATCTTTTCATAGGTTTTGTTCTAACATTTCCCTCCACAGTAACAGGTCCGCCTTCCTTTTGCAGATTGGCTATTTTCACAACTTTTCCTATTTTTGGAGGCAACCTTTCGACATGCGCCCTATTCTCTATTTGTAACTCTAATTGGTCACCAATTCTTTTCTTCACTTTTCCATCGATAATTTGCAATCGGTCTCCAATTTTTACGCCATTTAACGCGTCAACTTTATCGTTCCAAAAAACAGCAGTTATCTGTCCTGTTGCATCTCTCAGCGTTAGTCGAAGCACTTTTCCTTCAGTGCCGTCACGTCGTTGAAAAACTGTTGTTTGAGAAATGTTTTGCACCGTGCCTACTATGTTTGCCTTTTTCTGTTTCCCTGCGATTTTGCCGATCTTTTCTATGAAGCTTTCAATTTGCGGATAATTGTCTTCTTTAGCGTCTTTTGGATTTATTTGAAGCTCTCCGCGTTGTCCTAAATGGAGCTCTAGTTGCCCATCCCTCGCCTCCCGAATATATCCATGAAGAATTCGAACTATTTGTCCCTGTTCGAGTTTGTCGTCTTGGATGATTTCCGCTTTGTCATTCCATAGTAATATGCGTAGTGTTCCAGTTTTGTCTGCGATAAGCAGATGGGCAAGTTTTCCTTCTGTTCCGTTTTTTCGATCATAAGTCTGCATTGGATGAGCGATTAAAACTCGTCCTGTTACAGTAACGTCATTCAATCCAAAAACAAGGTCGCCGATGGAAATTTCTCTAGGATGAAGCAATTCTTGTATAACATCAACTCCCATTTCAGAAGCCACTAACCTTGCAGCGGTTTCGTCTGTTAATAATCCTCCTGCAGCAGCTTTTTTTGCCTCGATTTTCTGCAAAAGATCTTTCCGTGAAACATCAGTTCTTGTCGAAAGGATTTGCGCAATTATTTCTTCAACGTTCATTGATTTTTCACATGGTATGCGGCTAAACGAGATGCAATACTTGTTGCTCAACTTAAACTTTAATTATTTCCACTTTTCCGTGTCTATTTAGGAGAATAAATTGCCTGATTTGACATCGCTTGGCGTGGTGGGCTTTCTACTACTTATCATAGGAATCATAATCGTCTTTCTAGCAGCTTTCCTACTCATCTTTTCTTCCACAAAAACAAAAGAAAAAGTAAAAGGTGGAGGCATAGTCTTCGTTGGACCATTTCCAATAATCTTTGGAACAGACAAGGAATCAGTAAAACTCCTTATGATACTTGCTATCATCTTAATTGCGTTTATGCTTGTCCTCTTATTTCTAATTTATAATATGCGATAACTGGTATTGAAGATGACAGGCACTACTATGAATCGTATTCAAGTTCGGCAGAAACTGATACTCAATTGTGAGATGAAGAAAGAAACAGATGTGTCAGAAAACAAATTGATGCAACTTGCCTTCAAACTATTCCTTTTCGGTTTTATCTTAACCTTCGTCGGCATTTTCTTGGTTCTGCTTGCGGGTATGTTATCCAATGGTTCGGTTGATTTTGGTGGAATAATAATCATTGGCCCGATACCCATAATTTTTGGTGCTGGAGAACATGCTTGGTTAATTATCCTTGTCGCAGCGGTTTTAACAATCGTATGCTTGGTTTTGTTTTTTTCTGTAAGAAGACAGAAACTAGGTGAATTGTAGAAGTGTTTACTTGCCTGTTTCTTCTCTTCTTTCTGATAATAGGTATAGGAACGCCAAGGCTAACGTGAAGAATGTGGTTGCCATGAGTATCAGAAGGAGCGTTTGGAAGAATTCTTCTACGCCCATTGTTTTCGCCTCAAACTTTCCCTCTATTTTTATGCATTATAGTATTTAAGGTGTAACCTTTTTCCACTCTTTCATTAGAGAGTTATAGAGTTCATCATGTTCTTCAATTTTATCGTACCATTTTAACGCTTCAGCAATCTTTTGTGCAACGAGATGATAGCACAAGTGTATCCGTTGATCAAGCACTCGGAAATAAAAATCGTCGCACATACAAAAATCTGCGGCGGCGATTATAAGGTAGTCACGTTTTTTGCCAACTACAATCCACACAACACGGTTACTAGGCTTAAACACATATTTTTTTATGCGACCCTCCCTAAGCGCTTCCCAAGCTTTGGTGAAACGTGTTCCAAAGGTTTCATATAGCTGATTAAGATGTTTTCCATCAAGTTTCTCTTTCTCCTTCGCCTCTTTGCACACTTGTTCGAGCAATTCAATTTCTGAAGGTTTTTCCAAAAATTTTTTCGCCTACATAAAAATAGTGTTGGAAAAAATGTAGACAAAAATGGGGTTTTTATTCGACTTTTATTGACTCGCCTTTTGGCTTCTTTTTCTCCTTGATTTTTGGTAAGGTTACTTCTAACACGCCGTTTTTGTAAATTGTTTTGGCTTCTTTTGGCTTCACTTTTTCTGGCAGTTTTATTTCTTTGAAGTATTTGTGTTCTGGAATGTCAACGGAAATTGTTAGGCTATCTTCAGTTCCATGCAATTTGATGTCCTTTTTTTCGACGCCAGGCAATTCTGCGACAACTTTGATCTCGCCATTTGTGCTAATCACATCCACAAGCGGTTCTCTTTCTTCTTTTATCTGAGGCCCAAAGCGGCTTGGTTGAACATTGCCAAATTCACGGACAACTGGTTTGCCGTCAGGTCCGATAGTAACGGAGTATCCATAGACAAAGGGTCCCCACTCGCGGATTTTTTTGCCACCTGGAAGCTTACGTTCGCGAACATATTCTTTTGGAAGATGAGTAGTGAATTCTTTAAACTCTTTTTCCATCATTTCTTCCATTTCTCTGAAAAGTTCTTCAACATTGGTGAAAGGCCATGCGCCAGAATATGGGAAACGTTTTCTTCGTCTTCTAAACCATTCAGGAAAATCTTCCCAATCACTCATTTTTATCTTTCCTCCTCCTTTTCGTGTTCGGTTAATATTATAAAAACTTTCTGTTAACTTAAATTTGTTAATTGGTTGACTGTTCCGAGGAAGGTGCCGTCAAGAAGATAAAGTTCGGCGTCTTCGATTTTTATGCTTTTTGACCGCAGTAGTGGGCCGATGAATGCGTGGTATTTGTGATCTTTTCCTACGCCTTTTCTGTTGATAGGTTGGCCGCCAAGGAAGTCGTTGAAGGAGGGCATTATTATGACTTGAAAAATTTTTGTTGCATGCTTCATTGTTTGTTTTATCTTGTAGTGTTTTATGAGAGATTTTTCAAGTTGCGTTCCGTCACACTCAACTTTTACCCATATTTGTCTGGTAATGCGAAAGCCCAACGGGTCTTGGAACATTACTATTGGATGTACGTGCCCCATGACCAAGGTTTTGCATTTTCGGAGTTCAAACGCGGGCCATGTGTGACCGTGGAAAAAACCAACATTGCCGATTGAGGTTCCTGTGGCGGGCAAAACTTCTATTGTTTCGGGCAGGAGTGGTTCGAGATTGCCGTCGTGATTGCCTAAGATTATTTTGATGTTTTGGACTTTTTTGTTTAAGGTTTCGAAAAAGTCGGGAATGTCGCGCCATTCTTCTGTTGCTGCTTTTGCGATTGTGTGTTTGATGTCGCCGAGTAGAAGTAGTGTGTGGGGTTTTGTTTGTTTGATTATTTCGGTTAGTTTTTGGAGGAGTTTTGGCATTTGCGATGGTACGTGTGCGCCTTTTTCTATGAGTGCTACTTCCCATCCTATATGTAAATCCGCGATGATTAGGGTTCGTTGTTTCTTTTGTTGTAGAAGCAGCGCTGGGTATGGTTCTATGAAAGTTAGCAAGTGTTTGGTTATGCTCCTTTATAAAAGATCGTGGCGGGGCAGCAGAGGCAACGGTTATTGGCAGGACATTTCTCGCAATCTGAGCCGCATGGTGCGATTTTTTGTTTTTTCTTTGGTAGGCGCATTTTGAGGGTTTTTGGGTGTTGGACGTTGTCAGGATAGTAGATTTCTGCTTTTTCAAGTCCGAATGTTTCTTGTGGCTTTTTTTGTATGTAATCTATCCACCATTTTTGGCGTTTTGGGAGGAAGTAAATGGCGTATAGTTTGTTGTTTTTTGTCGACATGAAGGCTACATAGGGGCAATTTTTGTATGCGTTTGCTATTTTTTTGACTTTTTGTGGTGTTTCGGCTTGGCCGGTTATTATTCCGCAGATTAGTTCTTCTTTCATGCTTGTTCCCTTTTGATTATTGTTTTGATTTTTTTGTGTATGGTTTTGTTGGCTGCTGCTATGAAGGATGTTCTTTGTGTGGGTGTTAGTGGGGCGTTTAGTTTTTTGCCTTCTGGTGTGGTTATGATGCCGCCTGCTTCGGTTAGTATTAGTTGTGCTGCTGCCATGTCTGTGACGCGGAGTTTGTTTCTTATATCAACGAAAGCATCAGACGTACCATCTGCGACGTAGCAGATTTCCAACGCGTCAGCGCCCAGATGCCGTGGGTGTTTTGTACTTTGCAGTAGGGCAGTGACGGTTTTGATGTGTTGGGATTTTTTGTAGGTGTTGAAGTCGATGCCAAGAACGGAGTTTTCGAGGTTTGTTGTTTGTGATGGGGTGATTTTTTTGTTGTTTTTGTGTGCGCCTTCTCCTTTTTGCGAGTTGTAGCTTGTGTTGTGATGTAGGTCGGTAACGAGAGCTGTTTCTATACTTTGGAGTTGTGGTTTTTTTGAAACGGCGATTGATGTTGCTACGAATGGGAGGCCCCTGAGGGCGTTTGTTGTTCCGTCGATTGGGTCTGTGGTTACGTAGTATTGTGGGTTTTTGCCGATTTTTTTGATGCCGGCTTCTTCGCTGATTAGTATGAAGGCTATGTCGTATTGTTTTATTGTGTTTATGATTGTGTTTTCTGCGATGTGGTCGATTTGGTGGGTTATGTCACCGCCTGCGCCTTTGCCGTGGGTGGTTTGGTTTTGAGGTTTTTGGAGGAGTGGGAGGGCGTTTTTTTGGATGTTTTTGCTGCATTCTTGTAGGATTTCGAGCCAGTTTGGCATTGTGCTTTGCCTCTGTAGTGATATTTGTTGTGTGAGGGTTTTTAAGGGGTAGGGTTTCTGTTCTGTGTGTGCGCACACGCCTCCCCCTAGAGGGTCTACTATACGATCCAAATATGATCCAAATATTCAGAGAGAATGACAGGTTCTGTTTTAGAGAAGTGAGTTGGAGGTTAGGTCAGTTTGTTGTTTAGTGTTTTGAGGTATGTTGGTAGGCCTTCTATGTCTTTAACATCTCGTCCTATGATTGCTTGGAGTTCTTTCCAGTATGAGATGTTTGTTTTGATTCTCTGAGTTTCTAAGTGTTGTGCGAGGCGTTTTGTTAGTTCTTTTCCTCTCCTGTCAAAATCTAGTAGCAGTATGATTTGTGGGCATGGCTGTTTCTCTATTTCTATAGTTACGTCTAGAAAGGACTTTGGAGAAGTTTTCGCAGTGATTATCTTCCCCTTAACACCTAACTGACGAAGCGCCTCATGGTCTTTTTTTCCTTCAACAACTATTAAACTGCCTTTCGCCGAATCTATAGCTAGTTTTTCTAAAAGTTGCTGAATCTTCTCCACACGTTCTTGTAATCTGGTTGACAAGCGCTTTTACCTTGTAACTTCAATTTTTAACATTTTTTCTAGCAAGTCTGGTTTCTTCTGGAAATGCTTTCTCACGGGTTCCAGAATTTTTACGAGTGCCTTTGCGACGCCGTTTTTCAAATCTAACGGATGAATCTTTCCTTCTTTGAAGGCTTTTTCTAGTTCTGCATAATTTTGGAAGACTTGCGTTCCGCCGTACTTTGCAGGACGTTCGATGGTTAGACTGTTTTGATGCGTAAAAACTGTGTGTTTAGCCAGTTCCAAAACGGGATTCGTTTTCACTTCTTTTGCAGGACAGTAAGCATTCTTAACTTTGCTTTGAATCTGCTCGGGCAAATCATGCACAAAAATACAACTCTCAGGCACGCTCTTCGACATTTTTGCGCTGATTTGAAGATTAATCGTCTTATTCTCATCAAATTCCATATCAGTCTTCGCGGGTCCTTGCAACCCCATCAAAAGCGGCACGTGCACACAAACCGGCTTTTGCCACTGCAATTTTTCTGCAGCGTCTCTTGCAAGCATATGCGCCTTTCTCTGGTCTATTCCAGCACAAGCGACATCGAGTTTCATGTGAAAAATGTCGGCAGCCTGCATACATGGATAGTAGACCCAAGCAGTTTCCATGTCGGACAAGCGCATTTCTCTACCCATAATAGGCAATGCACGCCATGTTCTTTGAAGAGTAGCCGTCTTGCCAATGCGGATGACCTTCTCCCAATACTCAATATCCTTAGCCAAATCGGAAGCCCAAAGAAACTGCACCTTCTGTGACGAAATGCCCAAAGCAGTAAAGCATTCTTTGAAATACTCGCCACAAACGCGTATGTTTTCTATTTTTCCGCCTAATTTGTTGTTAATCCAGCTGTGCCAATCTGCGAGGAATATGATGAAGTGAAAGCCAGCGTTTACCATGTCCTTAATTTTTCCGCCACAGACTAGTCCCATGCCGATGTGCATTAGGCCGCTGGATTCGAAACCCCAATAGGCTCTGGGTTTTGCGGTTGTTTCTAAAACGGTTAGCAATTCGTCTTTGGTGACTATTTCCTGTGTGTTACGTGTAACAAGCGTTAACTTCTTTTCCGTGTCCAACGTACGTCGCCTTTCTTCAATATGATGGCATTATGCGACTTAAAAGTTATCTATGCTTATCGTGGGCGTCGGTTGTGTCCCACTTAACTAACACTCAACCTCACTGAACAAGCCATACGCTTTTCTCCGTTAAGCTCTCTCTTAGTGGGAACTTAAGCGCCCACGCCCGCCGTGTCCCATGTCTGGGTAAACCCCCGCATCATAGACGGATATTCATCCATTCTGGCGGGAGTCCGTATTCATGAGCCCTCGTAGAGAGGTTTCGGCGGGATTACTCGAAGCTGTTCCTCTCATCGTCAAAGAAGAAGATTGCACTGAAAGAAATTAACTTTTCTTATCATTTTCTAAATCAAACACGAACACGAGATCGTTTCTTCTTGGAATGCCGAATCTTCCGCTCTTGGCTGGAAGTTCTACAACATACAAAACTTTACCGCCTAAGATGTAATCAGCAATAATCGCTGGCAAATTATCATTTTCATGAGAAACATAAAGTCTCTTTACATTATTTTTCTTCGCAATTTCTTTCAATTTTTTAATCATCGCCGAAAACACGCCCACGTTCTGGAATTTCGGGTGAATCGCCATCTCCCAAAACTGGATGCTCATCTCCTCTTCAGGGTCCATAGTGAATAAGAAATCCAAATAGCCAGCATGTTCGCCGTCAGCATAAACCGCCATTGTCATAACCTTATACTCCTCATGGCCATAAACATAGCCAGGCCAAGGCTTCCATTCTTGTTGAAAATCAATCTTTTCAGGAGGTGGACAACCTGTCAAATCCTCCAAAGCCTCAAAAATTGTTCGTTCTTTGGCGTCTTGTTTCATTTTTTCCATAACTTTTATCACAATTTTGGGTTTAGGCGGTTTCTGCAAATGTTCTTTACTTACTGGAACAAACCTTGCACATTCACAGCACACATACTTCTCATCAACAGCACATCTATATTGGGCTATTTTTCCACAACTTTCACATCTTGGAACCTCCACCAACATCACCTCTTCGAAAGCAAATGTGCCAAATCAACCTCGAAAGCAACAACGGGATTTTCCAGTTCAAAGTTGTTAAGCACTTGCGGATGAATCTCGCCCACTACGCCAATCGTTTTTTTCCCAAGATCAATTGAAGCTACTCTTCCCTCAAGAAAACTCGGATGCTTTGTCGCAGTTATTCTCCATTTTTTCAAGCCAAGATTTACAAGTAACGCCTCAACGTTTGATTTCATTTCGGTAAAGTTAGCACTTGCATAAGATACCACGCCTGCCACATGAAGCTTTCTTTCGCAACGACTCTCAACCCGCAAATTCACTGCAATTATGTCTGAAACTTCGAACAACTGTTGCGGAAAACTCTCATGGCGGTTGTCCATTAAATTCTGCATAAGCCCAGGTAACAGTTCTTCCCGCAAAATCGTGTACTCTGCGGAAACAGGGTTTGCAAGTCGCGCAGCCTTAGCTTGTTTCTTTCCCATTTTAATATAATGTGTGTCTTCATTGGTTAACGTGAAGTTCATGACTTCTGCAAAGCCGAGGCCGACCATTATTTGTCGTGTATAATTTGCCAATTCTCCGGCAGCGTGTTCTTCGCCTACAGTTATCGTGGCAGGCAGTGTCGGCTTCATTCGGTAATAACCATAACCTATGGCAACCTCTTCTACGAGGTCAATTTCATGCAAAACATCAATCCTATACGCAGGAACGGCAACCTCCAACACCATTTTTTCAATCTTTTTTGCGTCTAACCGACATTTTTTCAAATGTTTGATTGCCTCTGCTTCAGAAAGACGTAATCCCAACAGTTCATTTGCGTAATCAACTCTGAGCTGCATTTGCTGAGGGGACAAGTCAGGTGATTCTTCGGTATGATCGGGGTATTTTACTGTGACTTTCTCGATAGTAGCGCTCATGTCTGCTAAAGCGGTGACGAGCACGTTTAGGCTTCTTTTGGCAGCATTGTAGTCTGTGCCAGTAACGTCCAAGAACAAGTTTCGCGTGTTATGGTCTACACGAGTTAACTCGCCATTGATAATAGGCGGCATAGAAAGAACCTTGTCGTCTTTATCAACAAGCAACGGATACTTCGACGCCCAGTCCACAAGATGCTTGTATGCCACTCCTTTTTCGTGTTTCTCCAAAATTTCACGCAGAGTCATTTCTCTAGACTTGTCTAACGGAACAAATCGCACCGAATCAGGTGGAACCGCTTTAAACGCGAAAGGCGATTTAACCACGTCCAAGTTGTGCACACCTATTGAAGCCTTCTTCCGATCCCTTCCAATGCCCCAGTGCAAATCTTCTTGAATCTCCATAAGTTCCGCGACAGTGTCTTCATCGAGTATTATGCTGCGCACAACAGCAGCCAACATGTACGGCCTAACACTGGAAACCGACTTGTCAATTCTTAGAACAGTCTCGCCGCTTAATACTTTGTATTTTGGCAGCCCAGTTTCCCAGCCCATCAGACCCTTAAACGCTCTCGCAACACCAGCATAGCTACACAGGTCAACACGGTTAGGGTTAAACTCAACCTTCACAAAATCAGGTCCAGTTTCCTCTATGTGCACGCCTATCCATGGCAACCACTTTTCCATCTCTTCTACAGATAACGATCTGCCCACGAATTTGCTGAAGCGTTCCTTGTAAAGAGTTATTACAGGCATATTGGCGTCCTCCTAATCCAGCCTAAACTATTCTTATATGGCAAACGCATGTCATCCACGTCGAGTTCCAACATTGCAAGCCGCTCTAATCCGCCACCCCAAGCCAAAACAGGATACTTAATTCCCATGGGAGCCAAAACTTCAGGCCTAAACATGCCCATGCCGCAAAGTTCAATCCACGCCTTCAATTTCGGCACGTAAACCGTAGCCTGCGCCGAAGGTTCGGTGTAAGGGAAGTAGCTAGGCCAAAACTGTATCTTTTTCAGTCCAAATTTTCCGTAAAACTCTTTCAGCGTACCCATCAAATCACGCAGTGTAACTTTTTTGTCCATGACTATGCCTTCGATTTGGTGGAATTCGGCTAAGTGTTTATAGTCCACTCTTTCGTTGCGGTAAACTCTGTCCACAGAGAAGACTTTGACTGGCGGCGTCTTATGCTTTGAAAGATACTGTATTGTCTCGGAAGTTGTGTGTGTTCGCAGCACTAGTCTTCGCGCTTCATCTGCACTCCATTTGTAGCCCCAACCTTTCGAACCAGTTGTCCAGCCGTTCTCGTGCGTCTTAGCGACTTTTTCCATTACACTTTTAGCGGGTAGCCCTCCTTTTTGTGGATACGAAAGGTAGAAGGTGTCCATCATTTCGCGGGCAGGATGGTCTTGAGGCTGAAATAAAGCGTCGAAGTTCCAAAAGGCAGTTTCTACAATTGGACCACGGATTTCGGTGAAACCCATCTCCAGAAAAATCTCTCGCGCTCTTTGGATTATTTGCTGCATTGGATGTAGTTTGCCTGGATAAACTGGTGCTCCTGGTGCAGTTACGTCGAATTTTCTGAGTTTGACGGTTTTCCATTTACCAGTTATGATAAGTTCAGGTGTGAGTTGGCTAACTTCTTCGGTTAGTTGAATTCCTTTTTTGACCTTCTCCCAGCCTGTATTGGTTAATGCGAGTTCTCTTGCGGTTTTTTCTTTTATTTCTATCAGATTTCGTTTTTTCAAAACTTCAACTGCGTCTTGTAGTGGCTTTTCGAGATTTTCAACTATGACCCTGCCTTTCTTATTCAACTCCTGCAGAAGTTTTTCATCAAAACCCTTGTCGGGTCTTTCTTTTAATGTTAGTAGTTTTTCTTTTCCTGTTATGGTTGCCCAGCCTTTTTTGTGTAGCCAACCTAAAGCTATGGGTATGAAAGTTTTTTCCAGTTTAGCTTTTTCTACAATTTTTTCGATTGGCGTTGGCTTGCCGCGTTTTATTAATGCGTCAATTAGGCGTCTTTCTGGTAGCCCTTTTTGGGCATGATGTTTTCCTTCTTTTTTTAAGGTGATGATTGACTGTTTCTTTTCGCTAACTTGTACGAGTTTCTTGCTGGATAGGGTCAGGGCGGCGCGCATGACTGCGGCATGAGCTAGGCCACTCTGCTGAGCTAATTGGTCGGCATTTGCTTTTCCTCCAAACTTTTGGAGAACCAGTAGTGTTTTTTGTTCGTTTTCTCTTAGTTCAGTCAACTGTTTTCCTCTCGGCTTAGTGATTGGAGTAGTTTAGTGAGTTTAGAATAAAAATCCTTCAGGACAACTGACCTGTTTTGATGCCCTCCGCTGTCGGACAAGAAGAATTCGAGGCTTAATATGGAAATTGGCGAGGCATCACTTCATCACGCTAAACCTTGCAAAACATGTTAATTAAAGTTGTGGAAAACGATTTTAACCTTGTAAGTTAATGAGAAGCACGCAATTGATAGGAAAAAGGAGAGAATCTTGATTAATAAAAATCTTGTTGGCAGGTGTGGGCTTTATTGTGGTGCATGCATTATTTACAGAGCATACAAAGACTCAGAACAACTTCGGAAAAATGTCGCTGAAAGAGAAAAATGCAAACCCGAAGATATCCGATGCGAGGGTTGCCAAACAGTCTTAACTGATGGTTGGAATATTGAAGAAACATGGGGCAAAAACTGCAAAATAATAATGTGCCTAGAATCAAGAGGCTTGAAGTATTGTTACGAATGCGATGTTTATCCGAATTGCGAAAGGTTTCATGAAATAGCCGATTCTTGCTTGAAAGACGGCGAAAACCTAATGGAGAATTTAAACAAAATCAAAACCGGTAAAGTAGAAGAGTGGCTTGAAGCGGAAGACAAGAAATGGCGATGTCAAAAATGTCGCAAACCTATCGCAATGCATTTGACAGAATGCCACTGGTGCGGAGCAAAGATAAACAAAAGAAAGGATTCATAAAAGCCAACTTACGTTTAGCTTGATAATTCACAAACTTTAATACATTTTCCCCAATCTTAAAAGTGATTCAAAACGAGGCAGTGCAGTTCATGGTTAACGAAGAAGAAATGATAGTAACGCCGTGGGAAGTAAGAGGAAAAATAGACTATGAAAAACTAATCCGCGAATTCGGCACCCAACCCATAACAGACGAATTATTTAAGAGAATGAAAAAAAACCTTGGCGACCTACACCTGCAACTTCGTAGAAAACTCTTCTTTTCCCACCGCGATTTAGACTTGATACTAGATAGATACGAAAAAGGACAAAAATTCGTGCTCTACACAGGAAGAGGACCATCAGGACCAGTGCACATAGGGCATCTGGTTCCATGGATTTTCACAAAATACTTGCAAGACAAGTTTGGCACGATGCTGTATTTTCAGATGACAGACGACGAAAAATTCGTTATAGAAGACGAGATGGCGCTTGAAGAAACCACAAAATTTGCGTATGACAACGCCCTAGACCTGATTGCTTTAGGATTTAAGCCTGAAAACACGGCTATAATCTTCGACGTAAAAGACATCGCCCACCTATACGACATTGCCCTAAAGGTAGCAAAACGTGTAACATACTCAACTGCAAAAGCAGTCTTTGGCTTCCAAGACAGCACAAACATCGGATGGATTTTCTGGCCAGCCATCCAAGCTGTCCCCTGCTTCATCCACGCAAAACTTGCAGGAGAAAACGTTCCTTCGTTAATACCTGCAGCAATCGACCAAGACCCCTACTGGCGAATCACAAGAGACATAGCACAAAAACTAGGCTACCACAAACCAGCACAAATTCACTGCAGATTCGTGCCAGGTTTAGGCAAAGGCGGAAAAATGTCCGCCTCTGAACCAGAAACATGCATATTCACAACAGACACTCCAGAAGACGTGAAAAGAAAAGTCTGGAACGCCTTTACAGGTGGCAAACCGACTGTAAAAGAACAAAGAAAAACGGGCGGAGACCCATACATCTGTACAGTTTTCCAGTATTTCCTCTATCTTTTCGAAGAAGATGACAAAAAACTTGCAGAATTAGACAAACAATGCAGAACAGGTGGAGTAGTCTGTGGCGACTGCAAAAGCATCCTAACAGAAAGAGTAAACAAATTCCTTAAAGGACATCAGAGAAAACGAAAGAAAGCTAAAAAAGACGTTGAAAAATTCTTCCTAAAAACATAGGAGAAATAAAAATGACAGAAGAAAAAGAAGAGAAACAAGTTAGCTTATCAAGCGCCTATCGTTTATTGCATCCTAAACTTGCTGTTCTCGTAACTTGTGCAGATAAAACAGGCAAAGCCAACATCATAACCTTAGCATGGGCAATGCCAGTTTCGATTAATCCGCCTTTGTTAGTTGTTAGCATAGCACCAGGTCGACACTCTCACAAGCTAATCGAGGAAACCAAAGAGTTCGTGGTCAACATTCCCACAATGGATTTTGTCAAAGAAACATTGTTCTGTGGAAGAAGAAGTGGAAGAGACTTTGACAAATTTAAGGAAACAAAACTAACACCTATGCCTGCTAAAACCGTCAAAACACCAATAATTAAAGAATGCATAGCACATTTAGAATGCAAACTCTATAAACAGATAGTAGCAGGCGACCACACCCTATTCATAGGCGAAATCCAAGCCGCATACACGGACGAAGACACGTTCACAGACAAATATGATTTGAAAAAGGTTAAACTTGTTTACCATGCTGGAGGTAACGAATTCACAACACTTGCCCCGGAAATTATCTCACCACAACTTTAATACATCAAAACCTGAAGACTTCACCGGGCTTTAACGCCACAACTTTTACGTTCGGAGCCTTCTGTTGCACCAACTTTGTGAATTCTTCAGCTGACGACGCAAGCACTGGAAATGTTCCATAATGCATTGGAATGACAACTTTGGGCTGAATCAACTTTACAGCTTCAGCCGCCTCTTGTGCACCCATAGTGTAGTATCCCCCGATAGGCAACAAAGCAATGTCAGGGTGATAAATCTCGCCGATTAGTTTCATATCTCCAAAAATGCCTGTATCACCAGCATGATAAACAGTTTTTTCTTTCACTTTTAATATGAATCCAATGGGACTCCCACGAGTCGATGTGTGAAAGGCTTGAACCATAGAGATTTTGATGCCTTGAACTTCAACACTCCCGCCCACATTAATCCCAATAACATCTTTTACACCATTTTCTTGTCCATAAACGCTTAATTCATATGTTGCGACTAAAGTGGCCTTTACACGTTTGCAGATATCAAACGCGTCGCCCAAATGGTCTATGTGGTCATGAGTTACACAAACGATATCTGCCTTCTTTATGTCCGAAGCCTTGGTCACTGCCTTTGGGTTCCCATTCAACCAAGGGTCAATTAAAATCGTTTTATTGTTTAAGATGACTTCGAAAGCAGCATGTCCAAGCCACTTAATCTCGCCCATAATGATCTCAACCTTGTTCTAAAGTTTTTTAGGTTCGTTGCATTTAAAGGAATCTACGTGTATGCTAAATGGGCTTTACAAAAGATGAACTAGAAAAACTCCGACAAGCAGGAAAAGTTGCTGCCGAAGTTCGAGAAGTTATGCGAAAAACTGTTTTAGAAGGGATGCGTATCATAGATGTTTGCGAAAAAACAGAGGCTTTAATTCGAAAACTCGGTGGCAAACCAGCATTTCCATGTAACGTCTCTATAAACGAAGTTGCGGCACATTATACTTCTCCACCAAAAGACGAAAAAACTATTCCGGAAAATTCTGTTGTAAAAGTCGACATTGGAGTGCACGTTGACGGATACGTAGCAGATACAGCAGTTACGGTCTGTTTTAATCCAGAATACGATGCCATGGTCGCTGCTGCAGAGGACGCTTTGAAAGTCGCTATAGAGACAGTTCGCTCAGGAATATTCACTTCAAAGCTTGGCTCAGCAATTCAAAAAACAATCGAGTCGTATGGTTTTAAGCCGGTTTCAAACCTCACAGGGCACCAAGTTGGGCGATTCTTGGTTCATGCAGGCAAATCTTTACCTAACGTCTTTCACTTATCTACAACCAGACTCAAGAAAGGTGAAGCTTACGCGATTGAGCCATTCGTTACATTAAAAGAAGCTGTAGGCAAAGTTGGAAATGGCAAGGAAATCACAATTTTCAGACTAAAAAAACATAAATCCATGCGAACCCCAGAGGCGAAACAATTATTCCGCTATATAGAAACAAATTTTCGCTCTCTCCCTTTTGCGGAACGTTGGCTGCATCAAAGTCCATTAAAAACCAAGTATAAGGAAGCCTTTAGAGAAATCCGAGGCTCAAATTGCTTAACTAAATATCCAATTTTTGTTGAAGTGAGCAGAAAACCTGTGGCACAAGCAGAGCACACGTTGTTTATAACAGAAAATGGTTGCGAAGTGATAACTTAAAACATTTCTTTCTTAGGTTTTTCTGGTACTTCTCGGTAAATTGCGGATACAAGTAGTTTCTCGTCGCATTTTGGGCATGGTCCAGCCTCTTTAAAAATGTAGTCTCCGCGTTCGAATTCTCTGACATTCTTGAACCCACATTTTTGGCACGTAATTGTGGTCATTACAGGCAGTATTTCGAACGACAACCGCATCACGCGCCGCCTAGTTTGGAATAACATGTACGTGGACAATCCAAGTCCGATGAAGCCAATGACCAGAAGAAGCGTGGCGTTTGCTTGCTGTTCAGGTTTGTTCCAAGCATCTATGGCGAAATACAATGCAACAAGCGAAAGAATCAGTGTGATAAGTATGACTGCGAAGATGTAAGAAGATATTCTCCGTACTGGCGCAGAAGTTTCTTTTGTCGTTTCTGAGCTTTCACTCATTTTCTTCACCTACTGTCCGATTCCTATCGAGTTTCCAATGCCTGCAACTATCACGGTGTCGCCTTCTTTCGTCTTTTCCATAATAACCCGTTTAACCCTGTCTATTGCCACGTCTACAGCGTCAAATACTTCTTTTCGCATTGGCGAAACAGCATCGCCAACATCTTCTTTTATGACAACAGCGTTTATGGGAATTTTATACTTGACCAGTTCTTCCTCGACTTTAAATTGGTCTACTCCAGGTCCGCCGATAGCTACGCCTATTCCTTCTGCGACTTCGCCGGGTTTTTCGCCTTCCAGTTTCTGTGCTGCGTCGATGATGATTATTGAGGCGATTTTTCCGTCATTTTCTTCGATTGTTTGTTTGATTGCTTCGCCTGGTTTGCCGACGTTTCCGCCTGGGCCTTCTGCTTTGAGAATGTGCGTGGTTCTTCCTTCGATTTGGATTGTTGTTGCAACGTAGTCTTTTTCTACTTTTCTTTTTTCGTGTCCATACATCATTTTTGCTACGACTAGCTGGCCTGCTCCGTCGCCGATTGGTTGGCCATATGTGAAGGCTTTTAGTGCGCTTGCGTAGGCTTCTGCTTCGCGCATGATGAGTGGGAGTACCATTTGTATTTGCATTATTATGTATAGGCTGAGGGTTTTTTTGCCTAGCATGTAAAAGTGTCGTATTATTTTGTAGATTATGTTCAAGACTAACGCGGCTTCTAGGGTGTTTTCCAAATTGTTTATTTGAACTGGGTCTGCTGAGGGTGCCATGAGTTTGACTTCGTCTTTGAAGCGTGTTTCTTGGACGTCGAGTATGTGTTCTAGTTTCCATACTATGCCTGCTGGGTCCATGCTTTCTGGCAGTATTGTTATGTATTCTAAGAATTGGTCGACTCTTGCTGTTGGGTCTGTTGCTGGTTTGCCTAGTTCTTTTATTGTTTCGATGGCGGTTTTTCGTCCTTCTTCTTTAATGTATTTGAGTCGGAGAAGGGAGCCTTCGACTTCTTTTAGCATTACGTACATTTGTATGCGTTGTCCGTAGAAAATGAAGACTACGAATATTAGTGTGAATACCATTTGGAAGACCATGCTGAGTGGGTCGCCGCCCCACTGCGAAACTTGCGGTGGTATCATGGGTTTTTTTCACTCTTCTTTCAAGTTGCATATAAAGAGGGTAATAAATCTTGAGTATTTATCCTCCATTTTTTGGGGATGTTGGAGTGGAGCTGCCAGCTTTCCTGGTTTCGCGTGGCCGAAGACCACACTAATGCCAAAAACGGAGCGCGGTTTAACTTCCGAGTTCGGAATGGGATCGGGTGGGTCCCGCGCCCTTTGGCCGGCAACCCCATCAAAAACGGAATGTGGGAATTCATAAGGTTTTCGCTTTTTTCTGTTCTCTCTGTGTGTACGCACGCGCATCAAGCTAAGTGTCGTTTACTGCTTTTGTCCGCCTTCTTTCGAAAGAGGCTTTGTGTCATAGTCAGGCAAGATTTCTTCTGCATCCCGCACGGCGCGGACTGCATATGCTCCTAAACCGACAACAACGCCCAAGATTCCAGTTATCACGAACATTACTGCCATACCCGCACCGGGTCCTGTGCCTACGAGCCAACCCAAAACAGGTGCCAAGTTGCCCTCAGACATCATGCTTGGCTCAAACACTCGGTCAGCGATAGGTCCAGACAGTAACATAGCCATCGGGACAGATATTTGTGCAATGAGTAACCTTGTTGCGAACACGCGTCCTTGCACGTCAGGAGCGACTTTAGCCTGCCATATAGCTTGGCTGGAGCCATTGAGAATGGGTAGCAAAAATAAACCGAGGAATGAGGCAATGGCCCAAACGATAAGCTCGCGACCTAACCCCATTAGCAGAGTGCCTGACAAGCTCAATAGGATCATCCCGCACAGTATGCCATTGACCTTGCGCTTCGGACCACCCCAAGCACTCATCACTACGCTTCCAACCACGCCGCCGATCCCACCTGCAGAGAGAACGCTACCTAATATGATCTGACCTGTCTCGTAATCCCCAACTCGTGTGAGGATCATTGGGTTTAAGAGCACATTGCTAAATGTGGCGATGAAATTGACACAAAAGAATGTCAACTGTAGGCCGAGTAGGCTTGGGCGCTCATATATGTAACGGAATCCGTAGAAAGATTCCTTCCATATACTACCAATCCCTTTTCGTCCATGCTCTGTTGCAGGTGGTCTCGGCACGTGAATGAACAGAAGCATACTAACTGCAATGACGAAAGTCATGATATCGATCATTAAGACGGCTGGTAGACCTGCGAGAGTCAGAACAAGTGCAGAAACGATGGGAGCGAAGATTCCGGAGGCAAATTGCGCTGTCGCAAGCATACCACTGGCGCGGCCATAGTGTTCTTTGTGAACCATCATAGTCACCGCTGCCGAGTAAGCTGGGAAATGAAATGCCTGAAAGCTGGACGAAACAGCTCCAGTCACGAATAGATGCCAGATCTGCAAGTTACCTGTTACGTAAAGCAATAACACTACGATTGTAGGCAGCCCTGCTGCCAAGTCGGCAAGCATCATCACCTTTCTTCGGTCATAACGGTCGACTATTGCTCCAGCAATGGGGCTAACCAGAATCAAAGGTGCAAAATTGAAGAAGGCTACCAGTGAAAAAGCTGTTGCTCGAAAACTCTCTTCACTTACTCCGTAGATCCATATTGCCAATGCGAAACCCACCATGTTCGTACCGAGAAGCGATAACAACTGTCCCGTCCAAAGAACAGTAAATCCTCGCATGCCTGTCATTCCAGTTTTCTTTGCGGAGATGTTTTCGTCCAATCGGCTCAATACTTTTCCTTACTCCTCTACTTTTGTGATTTCTAATGTTTTATAAAAACTATATGCCTATGAAGCGAGGCACCGAAAGTTGCAGGGTTCTCTAGAAAGAAAAGATAAGACGCTTAGACCTTAAACTCAGTGCCCTTGTCTGCGTTGTGGGCCATCGTCTAGTTTGGACTAGGATACGAGCCTTAGGGCTTAGTATTGTTGTATTGTTTGTTTGTTGTTTGTCTATGTTGTTGATGTGATTTGTGGGTTTACCCTGTGTTCTGATGTGCGTCTATTTCCCGTGTTTATTTAATATGTCTATTTTGTCTTAATACCTGAAGTGAAGAAGGATGCCTGAATTGCTGTTGTTTATTCATACTCGTAAACAGGGTTCTCGTATTGAGTCTATTCCTTTGAAGCGATTGAAAAAGCTAAGTGGTTACAGGAGAAGGCGTTGGCAGTTCAAGGACGGTTGGTTGATTCTTGAAGCGTTCTAGAATTGTTTTCCGCTTTATTCATCATTCTGGTCTAAGGAGGTTTGTACGGGGGGATAGGATCCAAATATGAACAGCACAAATTAGCACTTTTCAGTCTTGGTGGGATGATGAGTTGTGGGTAATAAGGTATATATTTGTTGGTTGCAGAGTTTTGTGTTCGTGCATGGGGCTGTCGGCTAGTTTGGTCTAGGCTAGGAGACTTGGGCTCTCTTGACCCCGGTCCAAATCCGGGCAGCCCCACCACTCAAATACGCCCTTTCCAAAGTTGTTCTCGCTAAAGAAAACCTCAGCATAGTTTATTAATTGTTTCAAGTGGTTTTCACACGTTTTTGAAAAATTAAAGCCACATTCACACGTCTTTCTAACTATTCTAGTCCAGCATAATATAATGCTTTGTCTACGCAGTGTTTTGCATTTACACTCAGAAAATACGCAAATCTAAACTTTTTGTTACAAATTGAAGATGTAATGCGGAAGTTTATTTTTATAAGTAAGCCATTGAAAGACTTTAATTAGATTACAGAATAATAGTAATGTTGAAGGGAGAAAATGATGAAAAAAGAGTTCGGAGCAGATCCCGACCTAAAGAAATTGTATCAAATTTATCTTGTCATTCTCTTAATTGGCGGTTTCCTTTGGTGGATAATCCCAATGATCGTTGCCGTTGCAATTTCATTCGAAACATGGATTGGAGGCGTTGTTGCTTTATCATCTTTAACACCACTCCTTATCGCTACTGTAATCGCTCTCTATTGGATTCCCAAATTTCACTCTTCCATAGGTTATGCCCTTGACGATGAAAACGTTATAGTTACAAAAGGGGTATGGTGGAAGAAAGAAAGCTTCGTACCCTACAATCGCATCACTAACATCAATATTTACCAAGGCCCGATTTCTAGGCATTTTGGAATGGGCAAACTTTCAATACAAACCGCAGGCTTTTCAGGAGTAAGCGGTTCTGGTGGCAAGATCGCCGAAGCAGAGATAATCGGAGTAAAAAATTTCAAAGAAATAAAAGACATGGTCATGAACTTTGTTAAAGGCATGAAGCCAGAAGCCGTGGAAGCAGAAGCCGAAGTTAAGCCTTCAGCAAACATAAACCAGCAAATCCTTCAGGAACTGCGCAAAATAAGAAAAGCCGTAGAAAAGTAAGTACGAATTACATTTGAACATGCAATTCTTCCTTTTCTCCAATTTTCTGTAACCTCAAACTATTCTCTTTATTGTCCAAGAAACTCGCATAGAATAAAATACTAGAAGAAAGTTCTACTTCTCCATACTCTCAACGCAAATTTCCAAATGCTTCACAACACAATTTTACAAGACATGCAAAAAAGAACAGAATTTTACAACAAATCTAACTGTTTATGAATCCAAAATCAGTCTTCTAATGGTTATGCCCCATCTGAATTTCTTATTCATAATCTATTTCTAAACGCCCATACAAAGAAAGAATCAGATTCAGAAACGGGATTATCTTATGCCAACAAGAGTAAAAGACGTCATGATTCGAAACGTAAAAACAGCAAACTCAAAAGACACAGTCTCAAATGTCGCAAAAACAATGAACCGCTACGAAATAGGTTGCGTCGTAGTCACTGAAAACAAAAAACCAGTCGGGATAGTAACTGAAAGAGACATACTGAAAAGAATAGTCTCCAAAAACATGGATCCTACAAAAACCAAAGCACACGAAATCATGTCAAGCCCACTCGTAACAGTGAAACCTTCTATAACAATAACGCGCGCCGCGCGAGTCATGATTCAAAAAAAGGTTAAGAAACTACCAGTAACGAATAGCGGATGCCTAGTGGGCATATTAAGCCTCACTGATCTAATACCATTGTTGGAAACACAAAAACCAATAGAACAAAGCTCTCTAAAATATGCCCCAAAACGCGTAAGAAAAGTTTTTCAAATATACTACGACCCCAAAAGGCTCATACGAAAAAATTGTCCATTTTCTATGAGTAGTACAATGCCAATCACTTGCTCAGGGCCAAAATGCATGTGGTTTGATGTAGATAAATGTATTTTCTTAAATTTGATTAGCAAAATTTCGAGTTCTAAAGAAACAAACTAATTAACATTAACGACAGCTTGGCAAAACATCGCCATTTTTTGTTTCAAGGCGAATTTCGAAGGTTCGTTTAATAACTTAAAAAAATGGTTATTCTGTAGAAGGTTTATTAAAAAGACACGTTAAATCATAAAAAAAGGTGAACTAAACAGTGAATCTTCAAGATTTTTTCGATTATCTAGAATCACATACCTTTTTAGGTGTCAAATTGTCAACATTTCTCTCAATAATAATCATAGCTCTCATAGCGGTTATTTTGGAAAGAGTATTAACAAGATATCTAAAGAGATTCGCTAAGCGGGCGCGATTGGCGCCGAATGTTGCGAATGGTTTGATTTTGACGTGCCGTCTCCTAATTTTGGTCGGCGCTTTGGTGGCTCTAATTAGAACAGGTGGATTGCCCACGGAATGGTTTGTGGCTTTTTCTGCTCTTGGAGGCGCGGCTGTGGGTTTAGCCTCTACCAAAACGATCGGAAATTTTATTGCTGGGTTCTATTTGCTTGCAGCTCGACCGTTCAAAGTTGGCGATTACGTTCGCATAGGAACTGTTGAAGGAGTTATACAAGAAATCACAATAAACTACACCAAAATTTTGACGATTGGAAACAATGTTGTATCGATTAGTAACCTTCAGATTATGGATAGAGAAATAACCAACTATTCTTATGAGAGCGAAAGACAGCTGAGCCTTTACTGTTATACCTTTGAGATAGGTTTTAACCATGAAATCTCAGCGGTTAAGATTGCAGAAATCTTCAACGAGGTTTTTGAGCGATACAGTAAAATACTTCCGAGGAAGCTTGGTTATATGTTAACAAGATCCAGTGCCTTTGAAAGAGTATACACTGTTTATCTGTATGTTGAGCATCCGGGGGATGTTTTTGTTTATAGACCTCAAATTGCGGAAGAAGTATTCAAAAGATGGGACATGGAAAGAGCGAAAGGAAAACAATAAACTGCTGGTTTGATTCTTTCCACTTGAGGTTTTTACATGGATTTTTAACATCTTTTTGCTTACAAGGTTATAAATTCGATTGTTTATTTGTATTCAATGGTGGTTTAATATGACCTGCTATTTTAGGCATCTTCAATATATTTTCAAGAAGGCTGGAATAGAAGTCACAAACGAAAATAAACGAGAGATTGACAAAGCAATCCATAACATCGTCGGTGTAGAGTATAAGAATTGCTCAACAACATGGAGAGAAGTAAAGAAGCGAATAGCAGAAGACGAAGAAGGTTTTGTTTCTAGGCTGAAGAAAGCGCTTGCTAAGCGTTAAAATTGGTTTACTGTAACTATTTCGTCCAAAGTTTTTCTCTTTGAAGACTCGGTGAACGCCTCTTTTGCCGGGTATCCTATAGGCGTTGCCGCAACCACTTCGCATTCGTCTGGAATTTTGAGTAGTTTTTTGATTTCGCTGTTTTTGAAGGCACCAATCCAGCATGTCCCCAAGCCTTCGGCCCTTGCTGCAAGGATTAGGTGGGTAAATGCGATTGTGACATCTAGGAGCATGCTCATTTCTCCCATGTATCCGCCCCTGTTGATTGGTAGTTTTTTTCCGCAAGCCACGATGATTAATGGTGCTTCTGCGACGAATTTCTGGTCGTTGCATGCTGAGATCATTTTTTGTTTTAATTCTTCGTCTTTTACTAGTATGAATCGCCATGGTTGACGGTTGGATCCGGATGGAGCAATACGGGTGGCGTCTAAGACTTTGTTTAAAACCTTTTTGGGAATAGGATCTTTTTTGAATGATCTAATGCTTCTTCTTGTTTCGATTACTTTGTAGAAATCCATTTTAGTTTCTCCTTTGTATAATTTCTAAATTGTTACGATTTTTTATATAAATGCATGTTTTTCCATGGGTATTTTCGCAGAACCTAATCTTGTATGACGGTCATTTTTTCTGGATTCAATCCAACAAAAACCGCGCTACTGTCTCTGCAGCAACCGCATCCCTACCAACTATGAGAACATTCGTGTTAAAGGCCTCAATAGCAGCTGACCTGAAAATATTCGAGTCGCATCTAAAACGGCAAGATCTATCCCTCCAACAGTCTCATAAGCATCAAGTAGACCAGAAACGGGTTTCTTGTGGAACCTCGCCCTTTTTCTCTTTGCAGCCAATCCGAAAAGATTCTTCAGAATAGTGCCTCTTTCATATCTACGTAGTGCATGAGTGCATACAAAGACCCTCGGTTTGAAAAGTATGTGGGAGAAGCCCATTTTTCTTTTACAATCTCGACTTTCCTAGCGCGCGCGGCAAAGGTAGCCAAGGGCAGTCACTAGACTAGAGATTAAACTTTAAAAGCGACCCCATTATTTCTCACTATACGACGTAGATTGGAAGGAAAATAATTGACTGAGAAAAAAGACATTTATGAAAAAGCAAAAGGCGAAATGAGACTCTCGGAGAGGATACTCGCCCAACTTCCAGGTTTCAGAGGTTACAAAGAGAAAGAATTGCGAAGAGAAAGCGACAAACTAATCCGAAACCATCTATACGGAAAATTAATGAAAGCAAGAAGCGACTTGAAAGAAGTTTTCCAACAGCTTTCACAACAAAAGCGCCATGAAGTCTTAACAGACATGGACCAACTCGTAACAAGATACGATCGCGTTTCAGAAAAAATTAATCACGCATCATACGGTTACGCAGGATTCTTTAATGTTTTAAAGGTAGATGAGCCAAAGTTAGACAAAATGATTGATTTTGACAGTCAACTCATCGATGAAGTGCAGACAATTGTTGATCAAGCAAGCGCCTTCAAAAAAGACGTCATAAAGCAAATGTTTGAAAAAGCCAAACAACACATCCAAAAAATAAATGAATCATTAGAAACTCTGGAAGATAAGTTTGATCAAAGAGGAGAAATCATTCTAGGAGTGAAGTAAAATGCCACAAGTTATTGAATGGAAAAATCCAGCCGAAAACGCTTTGGTTTGGAGATATCCCGAAGAAAACATCACGTGGGGCGCTCAACTGATAGTTCACGAGTATGAAGTGGCGGTTTTCTTCCGAGACGGCAAAGCCTATGACGTTTTTAGCGCCGGTAGGCATACATTAACAACCTTGAACCTACCCCTACTTACTGGAATTCTAACACGTATTGCAGGATACAAGGAAAAACCCTTCAAAGCCGCAGTCATTTTCATTTCAACAAAAGTCCACGCCGGCAAGTACGGAACAAGAGCACAAACCACTGAACTCGCACCACTACAAGTTTATGGAGCCTTCTGGTTTAAAGTAGAAAACCCACAGCTATTCGTAATGGAAGTAGTCGGCGGACAAAATGCCTACTCAACCGACCAAGTTGACAACTATCTCAGAGGCTTCCTAAATGAAAAAATCATAGACGAGCTTTCAAGGTACGATCTGCTAACCGTATTCACCAGACTTGACGAAACTTCAGTCGCGGTGAAAAACGCCATTCTCGAGTCATTCCGAAGAATAGGCTTGGACCTAACAGATCTGCGCTTTGAAGGAATTGACACAACACCAGAATACCGCGAACGCCTATTCTGGCTCAGAACAGGACGTGCCACACCAGAAGAAGTCTTACGCATGGAAACAGTGAAGAAAGCCGCAGAAGAACTCGGCAAATCACCCGGCGCAGGATTAGGCACAGGCATGGTACTAATACCACAAGTAATGACACCCACTGGTCCAGCCCAAGCACCAGCAGCAGCGTTAATTATCTGTCCAAAATGCAATGCAAGAATTCCAGCAACATCAAAATTCTGCGCTGAGTGCGGAACCGAAATCGCACCGCCAAGCGAAACCAAGAAATGCCCAAAATGCGGGCATCCAGTGCTTCCGACAGCTAAGTTCTGTCCAGAATGTGGAGCAAAACTCGAGTAAAAGGTGAAGCTTAATGTCTAACTCAAAGGGAGGGCTCTTGACCCTTGGTGCGCTCATAATAATCGTTGCCATAGTAACAATTGCCGGTGCTGCACAATTGCTGATTTCTTGGGGGGAAGCCGTCGCGTTGATCATCGCTTTCTATGGTTGCTGGCTTATAGTAGCCTCAGCGATTCGTGCAAGAAATCCTTCAAAATACGAGCGGAGCGCATTCAGTCTCTTCGGTTGGGGAATGCTGCTTGCAGCGATTGGTTTTGGATGGGACTTGAACATCAGAACCGAAGGAAACTGGTTATACACGCTCGCCGTTGTTCTTTTGCTATTGGGCATCTTAGCCATTGTTGCCGCATTGAAAACTTCAAGCAAAAAAGTCTAACTTTTCCATCTTTTCTTTTTCTAGTGTTTTCTTAGTGCCTTAATTGTTCCACTTCCTCCAAGGTTGGAAAGGATGGAGAAGAGCCCATCCGTGAACAGGTGATGCAGGCTGCGGCTTGCCCAAAAGAAATCGCCTTTTTCAAAGTCCAGTCTGCAAGCAATCCTTTTATTAACCCTGCAGAAAAACTGTCTCCTGCGCCCGTAGGGTCAACAACCACAAATATATCATGCAAGTCCTCTGGAACATGCATCGTATACTGCGTTTGCTGTGTATAAACATTACAACCTTCTGCTCCGTTAGTGATTATAACTATTTTAGGACCATAATCAAGCAAATTCGCTGGATTCTCCACCTTCTTTTCGGAAAAGTCTTGCAATGTTTTCCATCCGATATTGTTTATAATGAATATGCTTACGTGCTCAAGTACGTCTCGAATTCTTTCAACACCAAAACGAAGGTAAGGGACGCCGGGGCGATAAATGATCGTTTTTTCTTTGTTTTTTGCATAGCTTGTTATTGTTGAGGCGATTTCTGTAAAAACTTCGCCGACGTAAACAATTTGGCTCTGGTCTATTAGGATCCAGTCGATTTCAGATGGTGAAGTGATGGAAAGGGCGTGTTCTGGCGAGCCTAGGGCAAAAAGCCAACGTCCCTCTTTTCCGTTGCGTAATATCAGAGTTTGCAAAGAGTTTTGCGTTGTTATGTTCACATTGGAGACGTCAACGTCATTTTTGCGAAGGCTATCTAACAAAATTCTTCCTGCAAAATCGCTACCGATTCTTCCAACAAAAGCCACGGGAACTTTCAACTTTGCAAGCGCTACTGCAACGTTCGCACCCATCCCGCCAGCGTATCTGCCAACTTCTTCCACGTAAACAGTCTCGTCTTCGCATGGAAGCTTTTCCAGATTACCGTAAATGTCCAGGGCTGCGCTTCCATAAACAACAACCTGAGGCTTGATTCTCTTTGCTTCCTTAACAGTGGCTTTCAAGTATTGCTCATCGAAGACTCGTTGAAATGAGTCAATTTTGAAGCCGTATTTTTCGCAAACCTCAACAACGCTGGACGAGTAAAGTCTAAAAAGTTCCTCAATTGTTTGCTTTGCCAACTCGGGGCGAATTTCCTCTGGCGGTCGTAGGAAGAGAATGAACCATTTTCCCAAACTTGTGGGGATGTACCATTTCATCCACGTAGCCTTCCCCTTCTCTACAACACGTTCCATTCCCTGCTCGAGAATATTAGCATCGACCATCTTTTTCAAATACTTGATGATAGATTTGTTGGAGTAAGGCAACCTTCCAATCAGGTCATGTTGAAAGGTCCGTGCATCTAACTTCACGCGGGTTAATATGCTCATGCCAACACGCGATTGAAGAATAGACCAAACTAACCTACGCTTTGTCATGTCAAGCGGAAAAGGAAGAACATAAGGCCAGACACGATTATCCTTCAACCCTCATCACTCCTCATCTTTACTTAGATAAGCGTCCGCTAATTTCGTTATATTTGTTCCCGCGGAATATTTGAAGGTGTATACGATGTTTGGTATTTTAAGCCATGCTTAACGATTTTACGTTTTACATTAGGGTAAAGAATAAGCTCTTCAGTTTCAAGTTCTTCGGCAAGTTTCCGATTGATGCTTTTTAGGCGTCGTGTCAATTCTTGAAGGCTTTGCTTTGTTGAAAAGGAAATCATAACCGCGGGATGACAGGGCACACCTGCATGCAAAAGGCTTTCTAACGCTCTAAGTTGGAGCGTAAAGCCTTCGGGCTTGGCGCTAGTTAAGGTTGTAAATTCTTTTTCGTTGCATCCCTTAAGCGAAACTCTTACATGAATAAAACGATATTTGGACAATTCTTTCGCGTAATCAGTTTCTTTTCCAATCAGTATTCCATTTGTCTCTAAAATGAAATGGAAATCCTTGCCATCTAAATCATCTAAAAGTTGTAGCAAATGCTTCCAGCCAATAGTGGGCTCGCCACCGCTTACACGTAACTGGTTTAAGCGACGTTTCTGCGCCATGCCTAACAAGATGTCTCCAAGGGTATTCGGACGATAAAACTTGCCAGCCTCTTCAGGTCTAAATAATGCTTTATCGGAAACCCAACAATACTTGCAAACCAGTCCGCAGCCAACTGCGTCTGCAGTGACTATGCCGCCATACCAACGATCGCAACGAAAACGCCAATACTTTCGCTCTTGCCATGCTCCAACATCACGCACTACGAGCCTTTCCACAGCTTCGTGCCGAACAACTGGGTCGTAAATAGAAGACAAACTAACCACTAGAATTACATTTTTACATGTTCTAACATGAAACACTTTTTATTACGCATACATGCACTATAATGTTTGGACATGCCAGAAAAAATTATTGGACATGGCACATGGTACGACAAAACTGCAGATGCGCTTTTGAAAAGAGAGCGGAAGCTTGGCAGAAGTCTCGGCCTTATAAGAACTGAGATGGGCATAGGAATCTCAGGCATCCCACACATCGGTCACATCGGAGATGCTTCACGAGCCTATGCGGTAACTCTTGCATTAAAGACACAAGAATACAACTCTGAAATGATTGCTTTCGCTGATGACAAAGATGGACTGCGAACAGTTCCAGCAGGACTCCCTTCCGAGTTAAAGAAGTATCTGGGTTATCCTGTCAGAGCGATTCCTGATCCATTCAGATGCCACGAAAGTTTTGCAGAACACGTAATTGGGCTTCTTTTAGAAGCTTTTGACAAGTGCGGAATCGAGTATAGGCTTATGTCTGCAGACGATGCATACCGAAAGGGTGTTTTCAACGAAGAAATCCGGACAATACTTATGAACGCTACACAGGTAGGCGAAATCATAAAAGAAGAGATTGGCCAAGAAAAGTTTGAAGAGAAACTTCCATATTTTGCAATTTGCAGCAATTGCAGCAGAATCTATACAACCAACGCTTACGAATTTCTCCCCAAAGAAAACAAGGTTCTCTACCGTTGTGAAGGGATGGAAGTTAAAGGGCAGTGGTTTGAAGGATGCGGACATGAGGGCGAAGCAGATTATACAAAAGGTGAAGGCAAACTTGTTTGGAAAGTAGAATTTGCAGCGCGTTGGAAAGCGCTTGACATACGATTTGAACCATACGGAAAAGACATAGCAGACTCAGTGAAGGTAAATGACCGTATATGCCGAGAGATTTTAGACTACGAGCCACCAATGCATGCTCAATACGAGATGTTCTTGGACAAAAGCGGGAAGAAAATCTCTAAATCTGCAGGTAACGTTTTCATGCCACAAGTTTGGTTTAGGTACGGCTCACCCCAGTCGCTTCTTCTGCTCATGCTTAAACGCTTCGTTGGCACACGAACCGTTTCAGTCACAGACATCCCAAAATACATGAACGAACTTGATGAGCTTGAAGATATTTACTTCAAGAAAAAACCCATCGAATCCGAAAAAGATTTAGCCAAACTTAAAGGACTGTACGAATATTGCTGGACGTTAAAACCGCCGAAAAAACCAGCCATTCACGTGCCATATAATTTGCTTGTTTTCTTGGCTAAAGTTGCGCCTAAAGGCTCAGAAACAGAGTACATCACAGAGAAATTGCGGGAATATAGCTACGTTAAGGATGGAGCGCCCAAAGAATTAATGGAAAGAATTACCTATGCGCTCAATTGGATTGCAGATTTTGAAGAGATAACTGAAACAACAATAACACTCAGCTCGCAAGAAGCCAAAGCCCTGGAAAAGCTTGTCAAAATAATACAAAAAACAGACGATGAAAACGAGATGCAAACAGCAATCTTCACTGTGGCAAAAGAGCATGACATTAAACCAGCCAAATTCTTCAAAACGCTTTACACAATTCTTCTAGGTACACCACAAGGACCAAGACTAGGACCATACATACTTACAATGGGCAAACAAAACGTAATCGAAGCCCTAAAAAGAGCAATCGCAAACACGAAAAACTAACTAAAATCCTTTTAATTAACAATGCTAAATGTGTTGTGGCAAAAGAAGGGCCCGTAGTCTAGCCCGGATTAGGACACTGGCCTGCGGAGCCGGAGATCTTGGGTTCAAATCCCAGCGGGCCCGCCAAAAAACAATGAAGTTGAAAATGGTTGGTTTCGGTTAATCCGTTTGGAGAGTTTCGCAGTCAATGTGAAACTGCCTTAGAACGTGCCTTAAGTAGAATGAAACCTAAAATTCAAATTTCTTCATTAAGCTTGGAAATCCCGCCTAATCCAGAATTTGGAACCTTAGCGTCTTCCTTATGTTTTGATTGTGCAAAACAAATTGGCGAAAAACCGTTTAAATTGGCTGAAAAAATTGTTGAAGCAATAGACGTATCGCAGTTTTCTTTGATAGAGGCTGTAAAAGTTGCTGGAGGGGGATACGTTAACTTTTACGCAGTTTTTCCTGTGTTTACAGCATTGACAGTTGGCTCAATAAGAGAATATAGCGATGAATATGGTTTTGTTAAGACTGAAAAGCCACAGAAGGTTATTGTTGAGCATACAAGTGTGAATCCGATTCATCCCATAACAATCGGGCAGGCACGAAATCCCATTTTAGGTGATACGATTGCCCGCTTATTAAAAGCACGCAACCACTATGTGAAGTGTCACTATTATGTCGACGATGTAGGAAGGCAATCTGCAGTTGTTGCTTATGGCTATCTGAACCTTAATAAGCCAAAACCAAAAGGAAAACCAGATCATTTCATAGGAATAATCTACACACTCACTAGTTGCATAACCGAGGTGCAACGACTCAAAAGACAATTAGAAAACGCCAAAAAAACAAATGCAGCAACAGAGGAAATCTTGAAGCTTCAAAAACAACTCGACGAATGGGTTTCAATCGCTATTGAAATGGAGAATAGACATCCAGAACTTTTCCAAAAACTTCTCAAAAACATAAGCGAAGATGAAAATTCAGAATTCAAAATAAACGAGTTGAATCGCACTTACGAAGCAGGAGAAGAGAACGCGAAGGTGTTAGTAAGAGAAGTTTGCGAGTTAGTCCTGGAAGGTGTTAAAGAAACCCTAAGCAGAGTGGAGATTCACTATGATTCATGGGATTGGGAAAGCAATCTCACATGGAGTAACCAAGTAAACAAAGTGATCGAAGGGCTAAAGAAAACGCCCTATGTTCATTCGGAAAAGGGAGTTCTAGTATTTGACACGGAAAAAGTTGCGAAAGATTTTGATCTAAAAAAGATGTTTGGCCTAAGAGAAGATTATGAAATCCCTTCGCTTACTTTGATCCGTTCTGATGGCACAACACTTTACCCTACAAGAGACATCGCCTACAGCGTTTGGAAATTCCAAAAAGCCGAGAAAGTAATTAATGTGGTGGGAATGGAGCAAGCCCTTGCTCAGCAGCAGTTGAAGCTGGCTTTGTATGCATTGAAACATTCTGATTACGCGGATAATCTGATTCATTTTGCCTATAACTTGGTAACAGTTCCAGGCTATAAGATGTCAAGCCGTAGAGGGCATTATCTGACTTTTGACGAAGTCATGGACGAAGCCGTAAAACGCGCATATGGCGAAGTTTCGAAACGCTCTCCTCAGTTGTCTGAAGACGAGAAGCAAAAAATCTCCAATCTGGTCGGAATAGGAGCAGTAAAATACGCACTCGCAGAAGTCGACCCGTTAAAACCAGTTGTGTTCACATGGGATCGTGTTTTAAATTTTGAACAAAACAGCGCCCCTTACATCCAATACTCTCACGCCCGAGCGGGCAGCATCCTGAAGAAGGCTTCTGCTCCTTCTAAAAAACCGGATTACTCACTACTTGCTGACCCGATCGAGCATGACATGATACTGATGTTGGCGCGGTTTCCAGAAGTCTTCATTAATGCTGCAGACAACTCAAAGCCCAATTCAATAGCGGATTATGCAAACGCACTTGCCGACAAATTCAACACTTTCTACGCAAAGCTCCCAGTCATAAAAGCCAAGCCAGAAGCGCTCAGCACTGCAAGGCTACATCTTGTAGAAGCAGTTAAAATCGTTCTAAAAAATGTCTTAAATCTTTTGGGAATAGAAGCTCCAGAAAAAATGTAGGCTATGGCTTCAATGGTTTTCCATCCACCGCAATTGTTGGGTTTTTAACAATCCCATCAGAATGAATAAGCGCTACTGCGTCGTGGTCATAGTTGCTTCCGATGGCGAAGTGCACGGTGTTTAATACTTTCTCGTCTTCTAAAACGTTTCCAATAATCCTTGCGTTTGGGTTTGTTCCAATGCCAAGTTCGCCTATGTGCCTAGCGTTTTTCGAGTATTCCTGAGCCTTTTGCTCGTCTAATTCGCCCTTTTCCATCATTTCAAATGGTTTTTTCTCTGCTTGTTCAAGATATTTTACGAGCATTTCTGCTTCTTTTCCGCCTTCAATTTTTGTCACAAAGCCTTTTTCGATTTGAATCTTAATGGGCGTTTTTATCACTACAGTTTCATCAAGTGCGATGCTGCCATCAAAGACTATGGTGCCATGCGATGCGCCTAATTGAGGAGATATGTAAACTTCTCCGGCAGGAAGGTTTCCGCCTTTCCCCGGTGAGCGGAAGTCTCCATCATCAATTTTTGGTTGTCGTCCCTTCACACCGATGGTTACGTCTGTACCTAACGCTGTTTTCACGTGAACCTCATTTGCATTCTGGAGCTTGTCAGCAACTCTTTTGCATCTATCTCGTAGTTCATTGTAATTGATTGGCACTGTTCTCACAAACATGTCGACTGTCACTTTAGGAGACCAAACAGCCCGTATTTTCTTCGCTTCATAAAGCAAATAATTGAAAACATGCGAGTAAAGTTCTCCACCTTTTCCCTTGAAAGGGTTTGCCAGCATTCCTTTGTCTTTTCCCATTCTCTCGGCGCTAATAGAGATTATTACTTCTGGCTCTGTTTTTATTGCATTAAGCACAGCAGGCTCGGCATAGTCAAAAGTTGTCTTCTTTTGCTGCACAACAAGGACAGGTAACGCTTTCGCGTTTAGGTTCGCGACGTACATAGCTCGGGCAATTTCGTATACATCTTTTTCTGGATTTGTAATGATTAAAGCATGTTCGCCTTCTTTCACTGCCAAAACTTCTTTTACAGCAACATTTGCCGCTTTTATCAACGCAGAACTCACATTGAAAAACGGTTTCTTCATGCATCCAACCCTTCTATTCAGAGATTCTCTCTATTATTTGAACCCCCGTGCTTGTTCCAATCCGGTTAGCACCTGCGTCTATCATTGCTAAAGCATCTTTTAAAGTTCTTATTCCGGCCGAGGCTTTAACGCCCATGTTTACGCCTACAGTTTTTCGCATAAGCCTAATATCTTCAACTGTAGCCTTCCCTACTAACAATCCTGTAGAAGTTTTTACAAAATCAGCGCCTGCCTCTTTACATAATCTGCATGCAACAACTTTTTCCTTATCTGTAAGATAACCAACTTCAATGATTACTTTAACAATCAAGTCTCTGTAAAAGCGCTTAGCGTCAACAACAGCCCTTATATCTTCCTTTACAGTAGCGTAGTCTTTGGATTTTAACGCGCTAAGGTTAATCACCATGTCTACTTCCTTGACACCCGCTTCTACAAGCGTTTTCGCTTCAAAAGCCTTAACCTCAGGCAAAGTAACCCCGATAGGAAAGCCTACTGTGGAGCAGACCAAAATATTCGTGTTTTTGAGCAACTTTACAGCTAAAGGTACGTAGGTTGGATTCACTACAGCACATTTGAAGCCATATTTAACCGCCTCACCGCACAACCGCCTAATATCTTCCTCAGTAGCTGTTGGTTTCACCATGGTATGGTCAATCATTTTTGCTAATTCTTTTCGCGAAATCATTTGCATTCCTTCTAGAAGGCTATGATTGGTAATTGGTGTTAATTTTAGTTTCGAAAAAAAGAAAAAGGTGCGGGAGAGGAAAGGAGACTATCGCGCCATTCTCGCCACACTGGTTACTTTAAGACGCGAACCCGCACCAACAGTGTTATAGAATATTGTTCTATAAAAATCTTATTTTCGTTTTAGGTTACCTAAAAAAGGTTAACAATTTTTGCACAACGCTTAAAAACCACAAACGCTGATGCCAAATCGAGAAGAACCCACATGAGCATAGAACTTTTAGAGCACGCAAGAACCGCACGATTCTTGCTTTTTCTATTTAAGAAGAATAGTGTGCCAATTAGCCATATAAGATGGCAAATAAAGGGCGGACAAAAAACCATTTATGACATAATAAAACGCCTAAAAGAGACTAGTTTAATCCAAGAAGAAGTAGAAACAGAATTTCCATGGAGACGGGTAATCAAACTAACAGAAAAAGGTGTACAAGTCGCCAAGAAACTTGAAGAAATTCAAGCATTACTAGAAGAGAAAAACAATATGAATACGAAGCAAAACCGTTCTTCTACCCAGAATACCCATGGTAAACACTGAAAGAAGATGGGGCGCGTGCTATAGTTTCTCTATTTTGACTTTGGTTCCGCTTTTTACTTGCTTGAATATTTCTAGATTTTTTGTCACTTTGCCTAAGATGTTAACTGGGCTGTAGGGTTGGGATTCACCGTAGAAAATGCAGATGGCGCTGCCCATAGGCCAATAAGCAATTGCGCCTTTTTCCACTGTGGGTTTTGCTTTTTCTTCACCTGTCTTTACTGGGGTTTCGAAGTATATTTCTTCTTTCCAAAGTGCTGCGCGTCCTTCGATTGGCAATTTCTTTACTATTGCGTCTACTGTTCTAGGCGCCATGTGACGGATAAATTCGCCTTCTGCTTCGCCGAGGTTTTCTATGATGAATTTTATTGGGATACGTGAGATGCTTGACTCCATTTTCTAAAACTTCCTATTTTCCCTTCTTCGGGAATCGTTGGTTTAAAATATCCTCTAATGTCGGTGAGCCTAATTCTTGAAGTTCGTATTTTGCTCTTACTGCTGGTTTATTGATTTTGAGAACTCTTCTTAGGTCGATTGGTGTGCCGATGACGACTATGTCGCAGGGTGTGGCATTTATTGTTTCTTGAAGTTCTTGTATCTGTTCTTTACCATAGCCTAATGCAGGAAGCAGCGGTCCTAGGTGAGGATATTTTTGAAAGGTTTGCACAATTGAACCAACTGCATAAGGCCTTGGATCTATTAGTTCGCTTGCGCCCAGTTTTTTTGTGACGAGGACGCCTGCTCCGTAGGGCATGTTCCCATGCGTGAGTGTTGGTCCATCTTCGACAACCAATACTCTTTTGCCTTTAATAGCGTCTGGTTTATCTACTGTTATTGGTGATGCGGCTTCGATTATTGTAGCGTCTGGATTTGTCTCTTTGATGTTCTTTCTTACGGTTTCAATGTTGTCGGGGTTTGCTGTGTCGGCTTTGTTTATTATTATGATGTCTGCCATGCGTAGGTTTGTTTCGCCTGGATAGTAGGTTAGTTCATGCCCAGGTCTATGTGGGTCTGCGACTACTATGTGGAGGTCGGGTTTATAGAAGGGTATGTCGTTGTTTCCGCCGTCCCAGATGATTACGTTTGCTTCTTTTTCTGCTTCTCTGAGGATTTTTTCGTAGTCTACGCCTGCGTAGACGATTATTCCTCTATCGATGTGTGGTTCGTATTCTTCTCTTTCTTCTATTGTGCATTCATGTTTTTCTAAGTCTTCATAAGTGGCAAATCTTTGCCAAACCTGTTTGACTAGGTCACCGTATGGCATGGGGTGGCGAATTACGGCAACTTTGTAACCGTTTTTCTTTAGGATTAACCCTACTTTTCTTGAGGTTTGGCTTTTTCCAGAGCCTGTTCTTACAGCGCATACGGCTACAACTGGAACCTTTGCTTTTAGCATAGTGGTTTTGGGTCCCATGAGGCGGAAGTCGGCGCCGTTTGCAAGTGTAAAGGATGCTTTGTGCATGACGTATTCGTGTGATACGTCGCTGTAGGCGAAGATTACCTGGTCTACATTATGTTTTTTGATTAGCTGGGATAGGTGTTCTTCTGGGAAGATTGGTATACCGGCTGGGTATCGTGGTCCTGCAAGTTCTGGTGGGTAAACGCGTCCCTCGATGCCTGGGATTTGTGTGGCTGTAAAGGCTACAACTTGGTAGTGGTTGTTGTTTCTGAAGTGAACGTTGAAGTTATGGAAATCTCTTCCAGCAGCGCCCATTATAATAACTTTGGTTTTTGTCGTTTGACTGCCCATTTTCGGTCCTCCTTTTGGGAGGAGTAAGTAAGGAGGGTGAAATAGTATCAGACCCATTAGATATAAACCTTTAATGGAATGGCGTCTTTAGTACTCTTTTTTGAGTTTGTTCTTTTTGTGTGTGCACACACAGCTGAGACTAGACCTTTCTATTAGGCTCCAAATACAATTCAAATATACAATGCGAATTGGGGTTCAAAAGCAAAAAGGCTTTTGTGAGATACGTTACGTAAAAGATGTCGACATTAAGAAAGAAATAGACGATGCTCTTCAAACTTTCACTTAGGAGTTCAAAATGATGCGCGACTTAGTTTCATGGTAGCCCGGGATAGGTTCAAATATCGGTTTAAAATATCGGCGTTAACGGCACGATGACTACTTATTCTCAAAAACAAGCCATTTTTGGGATTTATTTTAGAAAATAGTTGGGATTTGAAGATTTGGTCGTCTTTTCTTGCTGCCTTTTCAGCTGGAGAAATCTATTTTTCCTTCCTCTTTTCCTCTTTGCCCTTGACGCCTTTAACTAAGCCCTTTCCAATACCTTTTGCTATTCCAAAACCCTTCTTTACTCCCTTACCCACAACTTCACCTGTTTTTTCCGCTGCAACCTCAGCCTTGCCTTTTTCCTCCTTCTTCTTTTCTTTCTCACTCACAATAATCACCTCCGAAGACTGCAATACATTGTTCTGTCTCTAAGCAGTTAAAATTTTCTAAACAGCCTATTCCCAAGCAAGTCTTAAATTTGTGTCTCAACAAAATGAAACCAAGGTGATTATATGCCTAAAGATGAAGAAATGTTGGAAGTTTTGAAGGAAATCAAAACATTATTGGAACCTAAACCAGCACCACCACCTCCGCCACCACCGAAAGGTCTCTGGAAAGAATTCATGGACTTCCTATCTAAGTACAAGGTTATGGGGCTTGCAGTAGCCTTCATCATGGGTGTCTATCTCGGCGCTCTTGTCCAATCACTTGTCAAAAACCTAATAATGCCAATAATAGGCTTGGCAATACCCGGCCTCGGAAACCTATCAACTTTCAAGATTGCAGTACCACCGACTGCACTGGACTCTCAAGGAAACCCAATAGACCCAACATACACTGGACAACTGTTTGGAGTAGGAGACTTCTTCGTAGCTTTGATAACATTCATAATCGTAGCTTTCGTCATCTTCCTAATCGTGAAAATAACTAAAAAATGGGGCATAGAATAGCACTAAACCCTGCTTTTTTCTTTTTTGATTAAGATTTAGTAAAATTAACCAGGCCTTAAAAAGCTTATAAATCCAACATAACAACAGAAGTTCATTGGTGAAAAAATGATAGTGGAAATAACAAATATCGTGGCCGGACTGATCCTAGCAATGGGCATTCTACCAAGCATACCTGCTGTAGGGAAGAGCCTAGAAAAAGTCGCCAAATGGCTGGGTAGATTCCAAACGATAATCGGAGTAATAGCCATAATAATCGGAATTTGGGGACTCCTCTAACTATCTCCCCTTTTTTAACTGGATTCCCATCCAACTATCGCGGGCTAAATTGTCTATAAAAGATTCTTCGATATTTGAACACCTGCTCAGATCATATACATGTGCATAACGCTCATTTCTCAGTAGAAAACCTTAAGAAAATCTTATGGTAGCCCGGGAGAGATTCGAACTCTCGTCGGTGGCTCCAAAGGCCACTATGCTTGTCCACTACACCACCGGGCTTTTAGTGTCAAACTTTCTACAATACTCCTAAATAATAACTTTAACGTTAAACCATTCAGGAGCCGAACTATTGGGCGTCAATCTTACACCAATCATCATAAAAAAAGTTCTCAGCTTGGAAGATTTAAAAGGCAAAAGCTTAGCTGTAGACGCCAACAATTACCTTTACGAGTTTCTTGCGCTCATCCGAACCAGAGATGGAACGCCGTTAAAAGACAAAAACGGCAACATCACGTCGCATCTGGCAGGATTGTTGTTTCGCACCACGCGTCTCATTCGAGATTACGATATGCGGCTCGTTTTTGTTTTTGATGGTAAGCCACCTCAACAAAAGGAACAAGAGATAATCAAGAGACGTGAATTAAGAGAAAAAGCAGTGAGGGAATGGAAACAAGCTCTGGAAAAAGGCGACTATGACGCAGCATGGTCTAAGGCTGTGATGACAAGCCGGCTAACCAAGCCACTCTTAGAAGACGCAAAACATATACTTTCATTACTCGGAATTCCTTACGTGCAAGCGCCAAGCGAAGCAGAGTCCCAAACCGCGTTCATGGCAAAAAAAGGTGATGTGTGGGCAGCGAGTAGCAAAGACTATGACAGCCTCCTCTTTGGTGCGCCGCGTTTACTAAGATATTTAACCATTTATGGTCGAGAGTATTTACCTAGTAAGAGAACATCGAGACCTTTGAAGCCTGAACTTATTGAGCTTCAAAAACTATTCAAACAATACAGCATTAGTCAACAACAACTGATTGACATCTCCATACTTGTCGGCACAGACTTTAACAAAGGCATAAAGGGAATTGGTCCAAAAACGGCTTTAAAACTGATAAAGAAACACGGAAGCATAGAAAATCTGCCCGCAGTCATCAAATCAAATTTGTCCAAAAATTATGAGGAAGTTCGAAACATTTTTCTCAACCCACCTGTCTTACAAGATTACACTTTCGAGTACGGCGAACTCCAAGAAGAAGCATTACATCATTTTTTATGTAAAGAACGCGACTTCGCAGAAAAACGTGTAAAAACTGTTGTTGAGAGAATGAAAAAATTTTATACCCGCAAAAGGCAAGCGCGCTTAGAAAAGTGGTTTTTGACTGGTTCGTGACGTAAATTAAGGGAAAAATGTTAGAAAATTATTTAAACCATATTGTACGAAAGAAGGGTAATGATGAATAATAAAAAGGGTTGAAGAAATGAGAACAGATTACATTTTGTATATAATTGCAGTGATATGTTTAGTTATTGCAGGTTATAGTTACGCGTATCCGTTGATTACAGATGTGGCGACAAACTACTTAATCATAATAACGCTTGCTATTATAGGGATAATATTCATTGGAAGTGGCTATTCTCTTAGACCAAGGAGCCCGATGATAACACAAACAAAACCACAAATACCGCCACCAGCCCCCATAATACAACGACAACCACCTGCAGCTGAACCTACGGCATCACCTGAAAAAGAGGAAGAACAACCTTCACCAGAAGCCCAACCTCCGAAAAAACGCGTGCGAAGACGAAGGACAAGGAAGAAAACTTAAGCCCTTCTCTCCTTCATTGTGCTTTCTCTTATGGTAACATATTGCATCAATTAATAGACTATTTTTCTGTTTGTTTTTTCAAAGCATCTTCTACGCAAAAACATTTTTGGACTTGGGCTTTCCACATTTCGCACACACTAAGAGTCGACGTGACAGGATTTTCATTATTAAGAAAGCGTTTCATGCAGAATACAAGGTCTGGATATTGATGAGAGTTGTGCGCGCTGCAGTTTCCGCAGTATTTCTTTTCTGTTTTTTGTTCTTTCATTTTGTTTTCCTCTGCTCCTTCATTGGTTGGGGCGAATTTTTAAGTCGTTCCTCCACTGCCGCCACTATCAAGGGAAAAACAATTAAAACATCTCCAATCACCATAACTTTTTCTGCTGAGCGTTTTACTTTGCCCCAACTCACTGTTTCTTCCAATGTAGAGCCAGAAAGCCCGCCGGTTTCTGGTCGGTCCATCGTTATTATTGCGGCGTAGTCCATACCTTTTTTTGCTGTTAAGGCGGCGTGTTGAACTGTGTTACGTGGCACTCCGCCTCCTAAGATCATCATGCCTATGCGTTCCGAGTTTTGCATAATACGAATTATTTCTGGGACCTCCTTGAAAGCGTCAATTTGCAATAAATTGTTGGACTTTGCGCGTTGACTGTAAAGCCAGTAAACGTAACCGAATTCCGAATCTCTAAGTGCGGGAAGAAATATCGGAACCTTGGTTTCGTAAGCTGCTCTTACTATAGAGTTTGGGTCTTTCAGTCTTTTTCCGATTTCCCACATAAACTCATGCGAAGCCAAAGGATTGTTCCTGTTTTCTGCAGCGATTTCCGCATACATGTCGGCTAATGGCGCGTCGAGTTTTAGGTAGTCTTCTTCGGTTACGAATATGTCGTAGATGCGGTAGATGTGGTATTTGTAGAGTGTAAAATCGTCTACTAACCAGTGTCCTTTGTAATGGTGGCCGCCAAAAGCTTCGATCAAATCGTGAACCATGCTGGCTGCAGTGCTTACTACAACGTCAACTCTTTTTTTATGAATTAAGTCAACTATTATCGTACGCAATCCGGCGGGAACCACAGCGCCAGCGACTGTTAAGAAGACAGTGCATCCTTCGTCACGAATCATTCTTTCGAAAATGTCGCAAGCAGTTGCTACTCTTCCTGCTCCGAAGCACCCCGAATCATCAAATTTCTTAATAAGCTGATTCACAGTCATCGTTGGTTCAATTTTAATGTGCGAAACGTATTCCCTAAGAAAATCCTCTCGTTTCATTTTTAATGCGCCAGTGTTTCCATATTTAACTATTATTAGAGAAAAAGTTTTCTACTTTGAGTTTAAGGAAATTAAAGGCTAAACTTGGCTTTTTTCTGAAAAATTCGTTATTCTCTTCAGTATTTTTCATTAAAACGTATATTATTTTACTTCAAACTTTTCTTATTTTGTTGAAGTGTTTTATGATAAAAACTTCATTGTCACCTAGTTTTTTGAGGTTCTGTTGTGAAAATGGGATTAAATTGTAGAAAGTTGGTATGTTTCTGGTTTATTCGTCTTCTTCTACGGATTCTTCTGTTTCTTCTTCTGCTTCTTCTTCTGCTTCTTCCTCTTCCGTTTCTTTTGCTTCTCCTTTACCTACAACTTCTGCTTCTGCGAAGCGACGGCTTATGCGTGTTATGCGTATCTTTACATGGTCGCCGGGTTTGCTGTTCGGAACAAAGCACACTAAACCTTTAATTCGTGCTATTCCTTCGCCGCGGCGACTGGTCTCTTGGATTTCTACATCGTACTCTTTTCCGATTTCGACTGGTTTCGGGGGAAATCCTCGTCTCGGACCGAAGCCTCGTCTTTGGCCGAAGTCGCGTCCTCCTCTTCTTTCTCGACTCATTCTTTTTTCACCTCACAAGATTTTTGTTTTTGACTAGTCCTACGTGGCTTTGACTACGTCTAATTTTCCATATCTTCCGACGTTTAGCTGTATTTCGCCTTTGAAGCTTGTTACGTAGCCATTCTCGATTTTGACCGTGTCCTCTACGTCTACATCGTTGATTTGTTCGTTCCACAGCGTCAGTTTTATCGTACCTGTTCCGTCGTTTATCATGGCAGTTGCAACATTGTACATTTCGTCTTTATATCGCGATAAAACTTGGCGTGGTGGCGATTTTTCAACTACTTTCGCCTCGACATCGACACGTTTCATGCCATTTCTTAAATCCTTTATTTTCAACTTTCTCCTCCCATTTTAAACATTTTTCATCCACGAGGACGAATGCTTTTCGTTCAATGTTGTCTTCGAAAAAGAATGTTTGATTCGAATTAGCTTTTCTGTCGACCGTTTTTGCATTTATTCGTTCGTCCTTAAAGCGGAACCAGCCACCTAAACGAAGTAGCATTGTCGGATAAAACGACTTGCGTTTTCTTCGTTCAGTAATGCTAGTGAAAGGAAGGATTATTTTCTCATAAATATAAGGTTTATTATTCCAAAATCTTCTCTGTTTCAATTGCTGAGAGCATAGATCAGATGGGTTATTCGTATCTTAATGCTTTTACGGGGTCTAGTTTAGCGGCTTTTCGAGCAGGATACCAGCCAAAGATAACGCATATTAGAACGCCAAAAATCAACGCGCCTATTGTCCATTCTAGAGAAAACACTGGGTTTACTGTGGTTGCTTGTTGCGTTTCTGGAGATGGGAAAGCCGTATCGGTACTTTGTTGACGTGTCATGAACCTTGACAATATGATGCTAAAAAGCTGGGCGAATCCATAACCTGATAGGATTCCTATCAAACCGCCCATCAAGCCGATGAGCAGGGCTTCTCCGAGAAACATTGTTAATATGGTTCTTTCTTTTGCCCCTATCGCTTTTATTATGCCTATTTCACGCGTTCGCTCCATGACAGAAACGGTCATTATGTTCATTATGCCTATCCCGGCGACAAGGAGCGAAATCGCTGCGATTGAAGTTAAGAACAACTGGACTAAATTTAGGATATTGTCAACTTGGCGAATGAATGTTATGGGCACTAGTATACTTACCTGATACGGAGGAAATAGCTCTTCAATTTGCTTCGCCGCATCTTCAGAGACATCAGGGCTCGAAACTCTGGCAAAGATAAGATCGGCGTAATCCTTGCCCTCTAGTCCATAAATTTTCTGTCCCGTTTCTAGTGGTATGAAAACCCAGTAATCAAAATTTGTTAATCCGGGTGTTCCTTTTTTCTGCAAAATTCCTGTAACTGTGAAGTTGTAGTATTCGTAAATTGGATATAGCGTGAATCCCTTAAGTAGCTTCACTGTTATATTGTCACCAGCATGCGCAAATGGTGCTGTTTCATTGTGGTAATTAATGTTGTATCCTAAAATTATGGAATTATTTTGTGGACGCTTAGGCCATTCGCCTTCCGTGTATTCTCCTAGTCTGTTTGAATAGATTTGTTTGAATTCGGTGAAGTTGACTGCGGTGGCAACGAAGGCGCTGGCTTTTTTATCTCCATTGTATAATGTGACGTTTCCCATTTGCATTATGCCAGTGGCAATTTCGACATCTGGTATTTGGCTTACATTCTCTATCTGTGCATCTGTGAAACGAATCCTGCTTAGACCCGCAAAGAGGCTTCCTGGAATAACTGTTAAGACATCCAATTCAAAACCTTGTTCCATTCTTATTTTCACTGCAAAGCGGAATCCTTCGCCAAGTGATGCAAGCGCGATGATTGCTGTCACGCCGATAACTACACCCAGTGTGGTTAATGTCGTTCTAAATCTTCGATGTTTCATGTTTTGCCATGCGATTCCAACGGTCTGTTTAAGTCTCATTTTTCCGTACTCCTCTTTTGATTCCTTCAATGGAACCGTCTTTTAGGTAAATAATGCGGTCAGCATGTTCAGCAATGCTCGGGTCATGCGTGACTGTGATAAATGTTTGTCCTTTTTCGGTGTTGAGGCGTTTCATTAGTTCAACAATTTCCCAACCTGTTTTCGTATCTAGGTTTCCGGTGGGCTCGTCTGCCAAAACTATTTTTGGGTCGTTAATTAATGCTCGAGCAATTGCGACTCGTTGTTGCTCGCCTCCACTCAATTCTGTCGGGCGATGGTGCATTCTTTCGCCTAGCCCAACAAGTTCAAGCAGTTTTTGTGCCTTTTCAGTTGCCTCTTTTTCCGTCAAGTCAGCCAGTATTAATGGTAACTCCACGTTTTTTAAAGCAGTTAGTCGTGAAAGCAGATTGAAGAATTGGAAGACAAACCCGATTTTGTGCAGTCGCACTTCTGCTAATCTGTTGCTATTTAAAGTGAAAATGTCTACACTATCGATGAAAACGGTTCCTTCGTTTGGTCTGTCAATGCCGCCTATTACGTGAAGGAGAGTGGATTTTCCGCTTCCTGAAGGTCCGAGTATAGCGACGAATTCGCCTTCTTCTATAGTGAAGGATACTCCTTTTAGGGCGGAAACATAAACGTTGCCCATTCGATAAGTTTTTGTCACGTCTTTAACTTCAAGAATAGGCGCCACAAACCTCACCTTAACTATTTGAAACCAAAAACAAGGTTCCTTTATTTAAACATTGAAGTAAATTCTAAATCAGATTTTTAAGAAATAGGTTGATAGAAGTTTTGTCTAGAAGAAACTTCTATGTCATCTTGAGGGAGTACACCGTTAGTTTTTTGAGTTTTTTATTCGCCCTCGGTTTCCATATAGCCAAGTAAGTCTTTAAGCGACTTCACTTCGTCTCGAAGCATTGTTATCTCGCTTTCCAATGCGTTTGCTTTTGATTCCGCCATCTTCTTTAATTCTTCAATTTCTAGTAAAAGATTTGACCTTTCGGTTTCTAATTTTTGGATTTTTTCTCTCAAATTCTTCAGAGTGTTCACGAATTCTCCCTCGATGGTTTTTATTTTTTCCACCATGCTCTTGATGCCTGTTTTTTCCAATGGCTTTTCAACTGAGGCTCTAAATCGTGCTTTACAGTCGGGGCATTCAAACATTCCAAAAGTCGTTTTTGATTCTCCACTAGCCTTCTTTGTTTTCTTTGGCAGTGACCATGTTTTTACAGGAGTTTCAACGGTTGCCCCGCATTTTGGACATTTAACCAGTTTCTACAGCCCCATGTTTACAACATTATTTGGTGTTCGTTCCTAAATGTGTTTTTGTCTCAAAACAATAAATGTCTAGTTTGTTTGTCTGAAAAAGATTCTTAACGCGTTTTGTATTTGTATTCTATATAACTTGTATTTTTGGTTGTGAAGTTTTCAAAAAAGGTGCTTTTTGTCGAGTGCCGTCGGAGTAACTCTGAGATTTCATTCTTGTGTCAATCAAATACCTTCTCGTCATCCGGCAATAAAATAGAAATATGTTGCGAGAGATAAATGTTGACTTTGCTAGTGCAGGTGGATATGCTAGAAGATGCCTATTGAATATTATGAGGCGCCTGATGTTAAGGTGTTAGTTGAAAAAATAGTGATTGGGCTTCGCTTTTCTCATATTGATGTTGGGCGGGTTTTTTGTTTTAGAAGTCGGGGCTCGAAGAGTCGGCGTACTGTGGCGCGAATTCATAGTTTGGGTAGGTTGTGGCAGAGGGCTTTGAAGACGCGGGCGGGGTATTTGATTGAGGTGATTTCTGAGCGTTTTGACAGGTTAAGCGAGTTTGATAAAGAACGGGTTTTGATTCATGAGCTTTTGCATATTCCTGCTGGGTTTTCTGGCGGTTTTAGGCCGCATAGAGGGTATATTAGTAAGAAGATTGTGGACAGGCTTCACGAAGAGTATAGAAACAGGCAGTAATTTACAGTTTGGCATTAATTTTTGATTTTGCTTGTTTTGTTTTGCATGTGGGTTTTGTGTAAAGCTTTAAATTTGATTAGATAAGAAGTGAATGTTTAAAAGATGGTGAAAAATTGTGAAAAAAGTATTTGTGTTTATCTTTGTGTTCGTTGGTCTTCTGTTGATGTCAAATTTTACTCCGATAGGCAATACCTCTAAAGTGACAGTTTCAAACAAGATTTCTTCAGCAGGCATAATGGCTTCTGACCCGATTTTTCCAACAAACGCAACGTTTGAAACCAAAGCAGAAGTAATCGGAAACGCTTCGGTTGCTAGTATAGGCGGAACTGGAAGTGACTATTATGCCCAATCGTTTAGAGCATTGTCAGATTACATCATAAACGGTGGACTTTGGATCGAGCATTATAGCGGTGTCACGCCGTCTTTTAGGTTGATGCTTTGCGACACCACAGAAACCGGGTGGCCAAATGTTGCTAATCCAATGGCACTGACCACGGAGATTTCCAATGAAACAATCTATGCTAGACCAGGACGTTTTTATCTTAATTTGACGAAGCCAGTTCGTGTTTTGCAGAATAAGACTTACTGGCTTGTAATAGATGGGTATTACGACCATACGACTGTTGGCAGCGGACGCAGCAGACGACGTGGTGACAATCCATATCCAGATGGCAATTTTGCTTATTCAAATAATAACGGTACAAATTGGACGCCATGGTCCGACTCAGACCTAGACTTTGTTGTTAACTTTAGTAACAGACCTAATAAGACAGAGGTCTTTGGTATGGATTCGGTCTACGATGTTGGCGGACAATATGGATCAGACTATTATGCTCAGTCTTTCAAAGCACTTGACAGTTACATTATTGACGCTGGGATATGGATAGAAGAAGGCTCTGGGGCTACTCCTGATTTTAGAGTGCAAATATGGGGAAACAATGCTTCTGACTATCCTGACAAAAACAACGTTATAGCATCAAGTAGGGTCATTAAAGGAAACGAAATCAACAGTACCCAAGGGCAGAGATGGTTTGTTCATCCCAACGTTTCGATTCCAGTCACTGTGGGCGAAACTTACTGGGTGGTTATTGACGGATACATTGATCAAAATTCCACAGGCTACGCAGGATCACGGGGCGATGAGGTTGATATATTCAAGGATGGAGAGTTTCTGTATTCTAACAATGTTGGAAGCACATGGTCCACTTGGAGTACTAAGGACTTGAACTTCGTTGTTACTTTCTCTGCGCAACGGTCAACAATCAAAGTGGACGGCGATAAAATATGGCAGAGCATAGGCGGCACAGGCACGGTCAATTATGCTGGTCAATCCTTCAAAGCGCTAAACAAGTATATACTGGACGCTGGTGTATGGCTTGAAAACTACACTAACAACTGTCCTGATATTCGCTTGCTTCTCTGCGCACAGACACCGGGCGGCGATCCAAACGTCACCTCTCCGATTGTGACTAGCATTCCAATAACGGGTGAACAAATCATGGGTAGCCCTGGCTGGCACTATTTACGCCCAACTAAACCAGTAGAAGTAGTCGCTGGACAAACCTATTATCTAATAATCGATGGTTGGTACGACAACACTACAGCCGCTAGTGTAAAAACGTACGATAGGTATGATAACCCCTATAAGGATGGTCGAGAATGCGGTTCGTTTAACGCTGGCAGCAGTTGGACCTACTATAGTTCATACGACCTTAGCATGGACATAAGATTTTCAGACGTACCATACCAAGCACAGTGCGGAGAAAACAGAGACGTACACGCAGTAGGGGGCGCATATGGTTCTGACTATTACGCACAAAGCTTTGTCGCTCTAAATGATTACATTGCTGATGCAGGTGTTTGGATAGAAAACTATTCTACACCCACTCCAAACTTCCGCATACTGCTTTGCAGCAATGACGTAGACCATCCAAACGTTACTGACGTGATTGCAATGAGCATGGTTATTAGAAATACCACAATAGACGCTAATCCGGGTCTTTATTATATCAAACCGGCAACCCCTATACCTATGGAAGTGGGCGAAACTTACTGGGTAGTAATTGATGGAAACTACGACAACGTAACGGCTGGCGAGGCGCGAAGCCGTGGTGTTGATTTTGACGCTTATCCAGATGGAGAATTTAAGTATTCAAACGATGATGGAGAAACATGGTATACTTTTGCCGCGAGAGACTTAAAATTCGAAGTTGTCTTCACGCATGTTAATCAGCCTCCGACTCAGCCAACAGTCACGATTTCTCCGTCAAAGCCATTCGACTCAGACGATTTAACGGCGTTATGGCCGATTCCTTCAACCGATTTGGAAGAAGAACCACTCAGTTACAGCATTGAATGGTACAAAGACGGCGTTCCACAACCAGCATGGGCAAACAACATCGTAGTTCCAAACAGTGCTACTATGCCTACAGAAGATTGGATGGTTAAAGTTACTCCATGGGATGGACACATTAACGGCACTGCAGGCTTCTACATAGTGCACGTCCAAGCAGACATCGTAACAATCGACCACCCAGTAACAGCCGACAGCCAACCCTTCCACGTGTTCACCAAAAGCAACACCACAATCACAGACTTCGACTTTAGCTACACGACGCAAGGCGCACCTGCATTCATAGCATTCACAACCACAGGACCAGCTGGCGCCAAAGGCTTCTGCAACGTTACGATTCCGAAAAATCTAATGTACGGCTCTTGGGTTTTCATAATAAACGGCACATTAACCCCTCCAACTCCGCCACAGGTAATTATAACTGAAAACGACACCCATGCATTCATCTTTCTAAGCTACAGCACAAGCTCAGTGCCTATAATCATCCAAGCAACCTACATTGTGCCAGAATTTACGGCAACAACACTAATCCTAACAATCGCAATCATAACCCTAGCCCTCGCAATAGTGAAAAAGAAAATCACTAAAAGAAAGCACTAACACAAAAACATCCCCCTTCTTTTTTTCTCGCAAAAGAACCACAAATTCACTTCGCATATTTGGAGCCTATTAGGAGCATATAGTGAACGAGGTCTAGAGAGGCGTGCACGCACACCCACACAGAGAAAACACACGAATCACTGCGACTTAGGCTCTTCTGTCATCGGAAACTCATGCCCACATTTCGGACACTTCGCACCCTCGCAATGAACAAGCGAAGGACAACCCGAACACGCAAAAACCCTACCATACGAAACATCAAAAACAAAACCACATTTAGGACAACGAACTATCTTTTTTGTTTTCGACAACCCAAACCACTCATATTTGCATCAAACAAAAACATAAGCACAGTGTTTTAAAGACTTTTCCAATCAGAAGCAACACTAAATATAATATGGTATAAAAGCTTTTTAATAACTTGGAACATTTAGCATTCCAATCAAAATACGCTAAACATAACCGAAATTCGACGCCATCTCGGTAGATGCACATGTCAAAACCAGCAAAAACTCAAAGAGCAGAAATCTACAAGAATCATCCAGTTCAAATATTCCTCAGCAAATTTCTAAGCGGAGAAATCAACAAACTAGAACCTTTTTTCGATGTAAACCAAGGATACAGGTACCCCCTTCTCGAAAAAATTCTGGGCGACCCTGGCGCTGTTGATGATTTTCTGAAACAACTAGCAGACGCGGGCATTCTGAAAAGAGAACTTTACGACAGAACACTTTACTGTCCCAACTGCGACTCAGCAAGAATTTCCATCCACTACAATTGCCCATACTGCAAATCATTCAACGTGGAAAAAAGCTCACTTATAGAACACGTAGAATGCGGCTACATCGACACAGAAAAACATTTCCGCAAGGGAGAAAAAC
>Ga0209635_10000065_pt1 | contig 58319 bp, 61 predicted proteins | sample DeeMarSWOR230_32_FD_187463 | JGI IMG/M metagenome (GOLD analysis project Ga0209635, IMG submission 187463) | Marine sediment microbial communities from White Oak River estuary, North Carolina - WOR-2-30_32 (SPAdes) (version 2) | ecosystem: Environmental > Aquatic > Marine > Intertidal zone >...
CCTATTTTGAACTAAATAAAACATATAAAGATCTAACCGTCACGCACACACCTTCCGACACTTTATTTCTTTTTGAAGAATAGCCAATTTTTCTTATCCTTAAATCTAATTAGATAGTAAATTCCTTTCAATCGCTTGCCGTGAATGTCGACAGTTATTTTGTTTTCCTTTCTCTCTAAAAGCGTGTAGCTGCCACTATCCCAAATCTCCACTCTACCTGCACCGTATTCACCTTCGGCTATTGTTCCTTCAAAACTAGCGTACTCAATAGGGTGATCTTCAACTTCAACAGCAAGTCTCCTGATTCCAGGCTCCGTTGGAGGGGTCTTAGGAACAGCCCAACTCTTCAAAACTCCATCCATTTCTAACCTTAAGTCATAGTGAAGATGGGTTGCATCGTGTTTCTGGATTACATAGATATTTCCTTCACCCATCTTCTCTTCACCCTTGGGTTCACTCGTCTTATCGAAATCCCTCTTCTGTCTATACTTCTCAAGATGCCTAAGCATCATCACCTACCTGTTAAACACCCACTTCCTCTGCAACTTCATGCAAATCAAGGGAAATCAGCTTAACTTTTGTGGGGACACCGTTCCACGACCATCCACGAGTCTGATAGTAGTCATCAAGCATCCGTTCAAACTCGCTTCTTTTGATTCTACTGCCTTTTGACACTCCTTTGGGAATGGGATCTTCAAACACTCGAGGAGGCAAAGAATCAGCCTTTCTATCAAGACCTTCTCTAACATTGAAAGCCCGTTGCAAATTGTATACCCTCTCACCAATTGTAAAGAGATCAGCCACGCTTAATTCCATCCCTGTAACTGCCTTAACCATTTCTGGGTAAGCCTCAGCGTAAAACATGTGCCTAGTAAACTTGCAAACTCCAACAATGTCATACAACGTCATCAAGTCCTCGTGAGCCTTAATTTCATAACCCTTGTTCTCAGCCGAAAACCGGTCTATACCCGAGAATTTCCACCACTTTCCAACAAGCTCTGTTCCATAAACCACTGCTGTCAAGTGGTCACCGCCACGAACAGCAACAGCCATTGCAAGGCCCATTCCTTTTATTCCTCTAACATCATAGGCTGGTAGTTCAAGTCCCTTAGAGTGAATGGCGAAGTGATTGGAGCCCTTTCCCAGTTTTTCACTGGCTATCTTTACGCCGTCTGACAAAAGGGCGCCGACTTTTCCTTCTCGATAAGCCACCTTCCGCAAAACTTCTAATGTCGCATCTACGTCTCCAAATTTTAACTCCACACCATCTAAATCTTCAATAGTAAGCAGCCCTTTCTCAAAGGCTTCCATAGCCCACGAAACAGTAAGCCCAGCAGAGATAGCGTCTAACCCGTAAAGGTCGCACATCATCTGGATGTTGCATAGTGCTTCGAAGTTGTCAATTTCAAGGTTTGCTCCTAGAGAGTACATTGTTTCGTATTCCGGGCCGTCAAGTTCAGTGCCTGCATATTTACCTTCATTAATTCGCACAATTCTACCGCACGGTTTGGTGCAGTTTGGGCAAGGTTTGTTTCTGACCGCGTATTTTGGCGACCAATAGTAGGGGTCTAATTGGGTTAGTTCTCCTTCTTTTAGATTGTCGAAAGATTTTTGGAAGTAGCCTTGTTGCCAGTTGCGACTCGGATGAACCCCTTTGTCGTTGTTCATCCAAGCGTAAAACTCTCCCGTTCCATACTTCATGTCTAGCTGTGAATCAGGATTTTCTCTAAGGTTTTTAGTCCATTTGATTACCAAATCTCGTAAAGCCTGTGCGTCAGCATATTCAATTTCAGAGGTGCCTTTGACAGCAATTGCTTTAAGTTTTTTAGAACCCATAACAGCGCCAACACCTGTTCTCGCAGCTTGCCGTTCATTTGAGTCAATTCCAGCTATTTTCGAAAGAGTTTCGCCAGCTGGTCCAATAACAGCGGTTGAAAAACCTTCATAGCCCTTCTTCAACAGATTAGCAGTTTTCCGCACGTTTTTGCCCCAAAGCTCTCCAGCATCATCCACCTTTACCGCTTGGTTATCGATAACTAAGACAACGGGCTTCGGACTTTTTCCTTCTATTACTAAAAGGTCATATCCTGCTTTCTTTAATTCAGGCCCGATTGAAGCGCCGGCAGATGCTTTTCCAAATCCGCCAGTTAGAGGAGATTTTGTTATGAAAATTGTTTTTGAAGCCGTTGGAATGCCTGTACCTGTTAGAAGCCCTGGTGCAACGATTAACTTGTTGTCTGTGCCGAGAGCATCTAAGTCTTTTTTTGTTTCTTTGAAAAGTAATATGCTTGCAAAGCCCATTCCTCCTAAAAATTTGCGCTGCCATTCAGAGGGTATGGCCTCTGTTTTTGACGATTTGTTTGATAGATCTACCCTTAATATTTTACCTGCGTATCCGTTCATCGTCCTTCACACGCTTAGATTATACTTTTAATTCTTTTAACCATTTTTCCATTACTGCGGTAGGTGCTCCTGATTCATCGCTAATTTCCTGTTTTGCTGGTGGCTTCTTTGTGTAGAAAGGAATTCTTTTAGATATTCGTTCTTCATATGTGGGGATGAGTTCGTTCTTGTAGAATACGCCTATAGGTACTTTGTCGCCCCATTCTTTAGATTTTCTAAACGCAGCTACAGCCTTATCCAGTTCCTCGTCGGGGTTCCTTACAACAGGGTCCCAACCAGTTTCTTCCAACTTGTAAATTCTCGGCTTCGGCTTTCCAGTCTTAGGGTCAATTCTATCCTGCCCGCTGTACCAATTTTTAGTGTTTATATCATTATATGTAGGACAGGGTTGTTGTATGTTAACAAACGCCAACCCTTTGTGTTTTATAGCTTGAACCAGAATATCCTTCATGTGTCTTACATCGTAGGCATAGGCTCTCGCAACAAAAGTGTAACCCGCGATAAGTGCTAAAGAAATTGAATTGACAGCTGCGTTAATATTCGGTTTTGGAAGAGATTTCGTCTGCAACCCCAATTTCAATGTTGGAGACGCTTGTCCCTTTGTTAACCCATAAACTGCATTGTCGTGTAAAATGTAGGTCATGTCAATGTTTCTTCTGCCACTATTGACAAAATGACCTGCGCCGATTCCAAGTCCATCTCCATCTCCACCAGCAACAATGACCTCTAATTCGGGGTTAGCTAGTTTGATTCCAATTGCAAAGGGCAAGGTTCTGCCATGTAATGTATGCACACCGTTTACATTTGTGAAGTGAGGAGTTTTTCCCGAACATCCGATCCCTGAAACAATAACCACTCTATGTGGTTCGAGCTGTAGTTCAGCTAATGCCATTTGTATTGCTGTGTGTATGCCGAAGTTGCCGCATCCGGGACACCAGTCAGCGAACAATGGCGTTCTATAATCCGATACCTTAAGAACCATAGGTCAACACCTGCTTTTTAGATTCTTCACCATGAAGAATTTTTCTTAACGCTTCATACACCTCGGTTGTAGTCATTGGTCGCCCGTTATACTTAAGAATATAATTGTCCATGAAAATTCCAGTTTTTTCACTTATTATGCCTGCTAGCTGCCCCGAATAGTTCATTTCGATTGCAATTTTCGTTTTTGCCTTACCTAAAATCTCAGCAATTCTTTCTTGAGGCAGTGGATGAGGCATGCGAACCTGTAAAAATGTTAATTCAAACCCTTCGTTTTCAAGCATTTCTATGGCTTCTAGGATGGCGGCTTTGGGTGACCCCCAGCTTACAACGACGTTTTCGGCATCCTCTCGCCCAAAGAGATTTAGTTTTTCTTCTGATGGGATTTCCTTAGCAGCCGTTTCAAGTTTTTTCATTCTTTTCTCCATCATCGAATTTCGGTTAAAAGGCTCTTCGCTTATATGACCCAACTCGTTGTGTTCGTCTCCAGTGTACCACATCACAGTGCCTTCTCTTCCTAGAAAAGCTCTAGACGAAATGCCAGAATTAGTGAATTTGAACCGTTTGTATTCGCTTTTTTTGGTGTCTTCACTGTTAACGATTTTCCCACGGTTTATCTTCACTTGGCTGAGGTCGAAAACCGCGTAGCTTTGTGTACTGTTAGCAATGGCCTTGTCTATTAAGTGGATAACTGGCATCTGATATCTCTCTGCGTAGTTGAAAGCGTTGGCAGCGTCAAAAAAACATTCTTTCATATCTCCAGAGGCTAGAATAATCCTTGGAAACTCGCCGTGACCTGCGTGGATTGCAAATCTAAGGTCGTCTTGTCCATGGCGCGTGGGTAACCCAGTTGACGGGGCACCCCGTTGATAATATGTGATCACTATTGGAACCTCGTTATTTCCAGCCCAACTGAGACCTTCTACCATCAGAGAAAAACCAGGTCCAGAAGTTGAGGTTGCTGCCCTTGCTCCCGCCAAGGCTGCCCCAGACGCCATATTAACAGCGGAAATCTCGTCTTCAGTCTGCATAACAACTATCGCGCCATCACCATTCTTCAACTCAAATATCTCATGAGCCTCTAAATACTCGCTTTCATCCGCAGCCGGCGTAATCGGATAATAAGTTTGAATTCGACACCCTCCCAAAATTTTACCTAACGCTACGGCTTGGTTTCCTAGGAGGAAGATTCTCTCTTCATGAACACCTATCTTCTTAAGCTTGCAGCCAAGTCTGTCACTAAAAGTCTGTTTTGCATATTCATGGGCCTTCTTGAAAGCTAAAACGTTCATGTCAGCAATTCTAGGCTTCTCCCCAAACACTGTCTTGATGGCTTTTTCAACTAGACTAACATCGTAGTCAAGTAGACTGAAAGTTATGCCTAGAGCTAACACATTTTTCATTCTAGTGACTTTGCTTAGCTTTTCGATTTCTAGCTCATCAGCAAGTTCTTTCAACAAGTCGAGAAAAGGCACAGGATACATGCGAATGTTTTCTTTCTTTGCTTCTTCTACCAAATCGCTTATCGTATTGCCCATTCTCTTGCTTTCAAGATATTTTTGGAATTCTGCAATGAACTCAGGTGGTAGTGTTGATATTTCCGAAATTTTTATGTTAAGGTCCTCTTTCTCTAAGATTACTCCTCCATTAGGCACTACTTCACCTATATGTCTAACAACTGTTTCCGCGTCGAAAGCAGCAAGCAAATCAACATTATTTATGTTAGCTGCAACTTGTTTCTCTGAAACTCGGAAGTGAAAGTAGCTGTGAAGACCCTTAATGTTAGAATGATATTCCCTTTTTCCATAAAGATAGTAGCCTCCATATCCACAGGCTCTTCCAAAAATGTTTGCAGAGGTATCAATGCCGCTTCCTTGTGGACCACCTATCATCCAATTAAATTCTTTACTATCCAAACTCCCTCACCGTAAATAATTTCCGTGGCTATCCTCCAGTGGCGCAACCATAGCCGATGCAACAAGTGCAACCCTCTGCTTCATCGCAGTAGGGACAAACACACTCACAGTCGTCAATAGGATTACCGCAATTTTCGCACAGAATTTGTTCCTCAGATTTTTTTAATTTTTCCACCTATAGTAGCTAGTGTCGCATAGTCATTAAGGTTTTTGTCACACGTTAAAAAAGCAAATATATAGCAACACTCTGATAGTAGTCAAAAATAGAGGAGGAATCGCAAATGCCTATTGACCCAGACTTCATGAAAAAACCAGTAGTGGGCTCTCACAGTGGACATGATGTAAGAGGAGAAGTAAAACCACCTAAAAAGCTTGGCATTCATGGAACTCAAGTAGCGGTGGATCAAGACACATGTAATGGAGATGCCATCTGCGTCTCAGTTTGCCCTGTATCAGTTTTCGAAATGATCGACACGCCAGGGAACCCTGTCTCAGAACAAAAATCAGACCCAGTAAACGAGTCTGAATGCATCTTCTGTAGAGCCTGTGAAGTCAACTGCCCCACTCAAGCGATTAAAATAACAGAACCATAGTTGCCTGCCTCAATAATCCCTCTTTCCACTCTTCCTTTTAAAGGAAGAAAAAAGGCAGCTCATGAAATGGAAGACCAAGAACGAATTCAACAAATCATGAAACTTCTTGCAAAAAAACATTCGGATGCAAAAATAGCGCTTCACTACAGCAATCCCTTGGAGCTTCTAGTTGCAACAATACTTTCAGCCCAATCAACCGACAAAACAGTTAACGAAGTTACAAAGAGCTTATTTAAAAAATATCAGAAAGCAAAGGACTATGCGAACGCAGACCTTAAAGACTTAGAAAAAGATATCAGATCTACGGGTTTTTATCGAAACAAAGCTAAATACTTGAAGAAAATGGGTCAGATGCTTGTAGAGAAGTTTGAATCGAAAGTGCCGAGATCAATGGATAAATTGACTATGCTTCCCGGGGTAGCGAGAAAAACTGCAAACATTGTGTTGTCAAATGCCTTTGGAATTGTTGAAGGAATAGCTGTTGATACACATGTTAGAAGGCTTTCCCAACGGTTAGGATTAAGTAAGAATAAGGACCCTAACAAGATAGAAAGAGATTTAATGAAACTTGTTCCGAAGGAACAGTGGCCGAAACTTACCGATCTACTTATCTTTCACGGTAGACGAGTTTGCACTGCCAAAAATCCCAATTGCAGAGACTGTGTTATAAACAAGCTTTGCCCCTCAGCCTTCGCCTTTGAATAGCCAATATTCGTAATTTTCATCCTTGTATTTGTGTGGTTATTGTTATTTCGGCAAACATTTCCCTTTTTGCTTTACATATTGGACAAATGTAGGGCGGGCCTTCCCGGAAGCAGACGTAGCCACATTGTTTGCAGTACCACATTTTCATCTGAATCTTAGAGAGTTCTTTGGCAACTGCTGCCGTTGTTTCAGTAGATTTTTTAGTGGGAACCTTCACAGCATCTCCGTAGGCTCTAGCTTGTTTCTCTAAGGGTCTACGTTCTGGAATTGGTGCTATTGAGTTTTTACCTTCGAATACGTCTTTTCTTACATAAAGTGCGCAGTAGCAGCATCCAAACTCTTTCACGTCTGGGTCTCGATAGTCGCAAGGGCAGATTATATCTCTGTCAAGCTCAAACTTTCCAGAGGCAATTCTACAGGGGCAGGAGGGATAACCGTAACGCTCTTCATTACGTTTAAGTCCTTCAAGAAGATCTTTTAGAAAGTCAGGGTCAGGATGCAAGTAGTAGCCATAAGTTTTTGCATCACTTTCTGCCCTTTTTCGCACTTTTTCTAAGGTTGTCAATTCTCTAAAGCTTCCTTTATCCTGTCTTCATGAAATCCAGTGATTAAGATTTTGTCGTCAATGATAATTGTAGGAAAGCTAAGGCGTCCTCCCCTGTTTAGAATGTCCCTACTGATCTTTTCTTGGTCTTCTTTGCTACACAGATCAACATCAACATACTCGTATTCAATGTTGTTAGCTGCCAAAAATTTCTTTGCTCGCTTGCACCATGCACAAGTGCTTATTGCATACAATAGGACCTTATACCCCTTGTTTTCACCTATAACTTTTATAGTTTTCATTCTTTCTCTCGCCGAATTTTATAGAATAAAATTACGAAGCTTGTTTAATTGCCTTTTGCTCAACTAGTTGACTGGCATAGAACTGCATACATTATAACACTATTCGAAGTTTCCCTCTCAGCACAATTTTGTTTTCAATAAATTCAGAAGAGTAAGCATGTGCCTCTACACACTCTTTGCTCTTCGCGAATGGATTTCCCAAATTTGAGTCAATTTCATCGTTTGGAAACGAAATCAAAGAGTTGCTTCTTGAACTATAGATAGTACACAAGTTCTGTAACCTTTCATTCTCGCTTCTGTGAGTTGTTCCACGCGTTTTTTCTCCTCTTCTGATTTCTAAATGGAAATTTTATGCTTTTTCAGAAAGTTTTAATAGATTACATTTTATCCTCAAACTCAAAGGCAGTGTTGTTATGGGTGAAAATGATAGAAAAAAGTTAGCTATCGTTGTTCAGAGCGGTACTTTGGATAAACTTTACTGTACGTTCATTTTAGCCTCTACAGCGGTCGCGATGGATATGGAGGCACATTTGTATTTTACTTTCTGGGGTCTGAATACGCTTGTGAAAGAGGCTATGGAGAAGGCAGGATTGTCAGTGACGTATAAGCATTTAGAGAAGCAGATGAGGAAGAATTTAGAGAGGATGAAGTATCCGAGGCCTTATGAAATGCTTAAACGGTTGAAGCAGTCTGGCTTGCTTAAGATTTATGCTTGTAGTCCCTCTATGGAAATGTTTGGAGTGAAGAGGGAAGACTTGGTTCCTGAAGTGGATGAAATAGCTGGTGCTGCAGCTTTTCTTGAAGTTGCCGCTAAAGCAGATATAACGCTGTTCATCTAACACAGCATTGAAAAGCAATACGCTCTTTGACTTTATTAGATGCTCTGCCGCTTATCTGAGCGTGGAGCATTTTAGCTAGAAGCGCTATCTTATGTGTATTGGAGCTTGTTAAAATGAAGCAAGTTTTGGTGTTAGCGGGTACACCAGGCGTTGGAAAAACTTCAGTATCTAGTCTATTAGCCTCTCGTCTTGATGGCGTACACATCAATCTGAACAATTTAATCAAAAACGAAGGTTTAAGCTGCGGCTTGGACAAGAAGCGTGGAACCTCAATTGCTGATATAGAGAAGGTTTCTAGGCGGCTTGAAGAAATTCTTAGGCAATCTGAAGGTTATGTAATTGTCGATGGTCATTTAGCTATGGACGTAGTAGCAGCTAAGGATGTTTTTTTGGCTTTTATTTTGAGACGTGACCCAGACGAGTTACAAGAGGTTTTGAAGAAGCGAGAATTTATGGAGAGCAAGATTGTAGAGAATGTTGCTGCTGAGATTTTGGATGTTTGCCTGTTTGATGCTGTAAGGGCTTATGGAGAAAAGAAGATTTGTGAAGTTGACGTTTCAGGAAGAACGGTTGAAGACGTTGTTGAGGAGATAGTTTATGTTGTTGGTGGTTACTGCAGGTGTCGTGTTGGGATTGTTGACTGGTTGATGAAGTTGGAGTCGGAGGGGCGACTGGACGAGTTCTTGGCTTCATTCTAGTATTTGCTTAATTCGCGTTTGGTTAGTAGCATTACGCCTTTTCGGTTTGCGTAGGCTTTTGCGTGGCTGCTGAATTTTTCTGATATTACGATGGGTTTTTTGAAGCCGACATCTTCTGATGCTTTGTCGAGATTTATGACGATATTGACGCCCACTGTGCGTTTCCAATCGAGTGTTTGAACTACGCGTTGTTCGTTTGATTTGACTATCAGGAGGTCGAATTTATGGGACATGCCGGAGATACCTTCTAGTGTAATGTTCGGTTCTGTTTTGTAGCCTTTTTTGTGGAAGTATTTTGCTGCGAGTTCGTTGAGTGTGGCTGTGGCCATTTCGTTTCGTTCCTTTGGTCATATGTTAAATACTTGTTTGTATGAAAAAGTTTTCGTAGGTTTCGCTATGTATTTGATTTTTGTTTGTAGCGGTTGTGGAATGTTGTTGGTTGCTGATGCCAGTAAGAAGAGTCGTAGGTGTCCTTATTGCGGGGTTAGGGTGTGGTTGGCTAAGGCGAAGCGGGTTGGAAGTGCAGGGACTGCTATGGAAGCGTCTGAGTTGGTGCAGTATCTGAAGCGAAGGAAGGTGTGAGTGTGGTTAAGGCGTTGACTAGACCTTGTGCTATATGTTTCAAATATGAGTGATTCTTAGATTTGCGTGGTCCTTTCATATTTTGTTTGGTTCCGAATAAGCTTCTAATAGACTCGGTGTGATTGGAGGTTTTTCGATTCGAAAAAATTTTAGTGTCAATGTTGTAATTTTCTTTGGGAGCTAATTTGGTATACAATGTTGAGGTTATTGTGAAGAGTCAAAAAGGAACATGTGCCTTTGGCCACAAAGAGGGTGATAGAATACTTTTTGATGGTAGGTCTGTTATGGGGGACATTTGTTACAGTGCACTCATGGTTTTGCTTCCTAAAGTTTTTGCTATGCGTTATGGGGTGGAGTTTCCATGGAGTGAAGATAAGGACGTGATCTGTAATGCTTGTCCAGATGCAGAGAACCCCGTTGTGTTTGAAATTAGACGTGTAAGAAAATAAATCTACAATCTGCTTAAAAGCCATAGCTTATATCACTCCAATTTCTCTATCTTATTCGGAGAACAAGCGTTGCAACGCAGAATCTTCTTCCCATTTACTGCCATCGTTGAGTTGGACAAGCTAAAACTTGCTATAATAATCAACGCCGTCAACCCCAATATTGGTGGGCTGCTGATCAGGGGACCAAAAGGCTCAGGCAAAACCACCGCCGTTCGAGCCCTAACAGATGTTTTACCAAAAATCCAAGTGGTAAAAGACTGCCCCTTCAACTGTAACCCCTACGACGCCTCTAACATGTGCGAGAAATGCAGCACAACTTACCAGAAAAACAGAAAATTCTTAATAGAAGAGAGAGAGATGAGGGTAATTGACCTTCCCCTAGGCGCCACAGAAGACCGTGTGGTTGGAAGTTTAGACATTGAAAAAGCCATAAAACACGGCATAGAAGCACTGGAACCCGGCATCCTAGCAGAAGCAAATCAGAACATACTCTACGTAGACGAAGTCAACCTCTTACCCGACCACATTGCAGACGACTTACTAGACGCTGCCGCAACAGGATGGAACGTAGTCGAAAGAGAAGGAATCTCCATAAGCCATCCCTCACGCTTCATTTTCATCGGAACAATGAATCCAGAAGAAGGACAACTTCGCCCCCAACTTCTAGACCGCTTCCCGCTATCCGTTACTGTTGAAAGAATAACATCGGTTGAAGAAAGAATGGAAGTTGTAAGGCGAAACCTCGAATTCGAAGAAAACCCAGAAGCTTTCCGTGAGAAATACAACACCATCCAAGGCGAACTAAAAAACAGGATTGCAAAAGCGAGAAAAACACTTCCAGATGTTGTTATACCTGAAACACTCCTCAAAGCAACCTGCAAAACTTGTCTAGACTTAAAGGCTGACGGCTTAAGACCCGACATAGTTATCAGCAAAGCAGCTACAACCCTCGCAGCTTTCGAAAACAGAAAAGAAGTTTCACTAGAGGACATTCTCATCGCTTCAGAACTTGCCCTAAGCCATCGAACAAGAGAGGGCGGATTTCTCGAGCCAGCCACACCAGAGGAAATAAAGGAAACACTCATCACATCTGCAAAAGCCATCGGATACAAACCCGAAAAAACCAAAGAAAAAACACAAAAGAACATTGGAGGAGGAGAAAAAAAGAAGAAAAAAGAAGGTCGCGCAATCGTATTTATCAGAGGCGATGCAAGTAAGAAGCTTGAAAAGTTTTTTGAAGAACACAAACAGCTCTCCAAAACTCGTAAAAAATTATCACAGCTTTTCGTCACTATAAATAGAATATTTGGTCAAATGATATTTGCTTTCGGACAGAGAACAAAAAGGCAAGCAAAAGGAGTGCCAAGCGTAAAAACTGTCGCAAAAAGCGACAAGCCCTTGAAAGCAGATGACGAAGACGAGGGAAAACACATTACTCTGAAGAAAACGAAAGGCATACCGTCAATAAGCCATACAGCAAAAATTCCTAAACCACAAAAAGGATTTTCTCTTTTCAAAATCTTCAAAGGCTCAACGAAAGACTCCGGTATTCTTTCAAAATTATCATTTAGAACCAAAAAAACTCCTTTGACTCCAAGCAGCTTTGCAGGTAAAAGAGCAGAAACCATAACGACAACCGGTCGAGGTAGAGCCAGTGGATGGCGATTTCCTCAAGGCAAACCTCTTGATATACATCTTCCAGCCACTATCCGAGCGGCGGCGAGAAAACAGAAACATAAAAAGAAAAGTCTCGAAACCGCCCTCGATATAAGCCTTCAAGACATCCGTGAAAAACTAAGGCGTTACAAAGCGCCCATGACAATAATTTTTGTCTTAGACCTAAGTGGCTCCATGATGCTCAGCATCGAAGCAATTAAGAAAGCTATATTAAAACTGCATGGAGATGCTTATCGTTACAGGGATCGAGTTGGAATTGTGGCACTGAAAGATACAGGAGCTATTGTTGCGCAGCATCCTATCACCAATCTGAGAGTCGTAGCTAACAGGCTCTTAGGACTGAAAATCAGCGGATACACACCCCTTGCTGCTGGAATGTTGAAGGCCTGGGAGGTTCTGAAAGAATCGAAAAGACGCTCACCCTCCACAATACCAGCCATGGTTGTTATCACTGATGGAAGCGCCAACGTGCCCTTAGCAAGAAGTTTAGAGACTGGCGAAATTCGATCAATAGAAGAACCACGAATAATAGTTCGGGAATACGAAGACCTTGCTATTCACGACGTTATGTCTGTTTCTAAGATGATAAGAAAAGAAGGAATCAACACAGTAGTAGTCAACACTAACCCACACATGTACGGCCGAGAAACATACGGCTTCATGGTAACTGAACTAATAGCCGTCAACACGCATGGTAGGCTTCACACCGTTGGCAGATTAGCTACCGAACCAGAATTAGTTGAAAAAATTGTAAAAAAAATAGCAGAGGATCAGCGCTTAATTGCGCATGAAGCCTCTCAAATGTTTGACTAAACTTAGAGTTTCGCTATTTTCTGATCAAATACCTTTCTTAGCAGCGAAATCGGCAGGTATCCGTTTGCTGTGATAATGTCGTGGAAGAATTTCTCATTGTATTTTGTTCCCATTTTCTGCTTCACCTCTTCTCGCAATTGTAGTATCAAGTGTTTGCCGAGTAGGTATGAGAGGGCGTAGCTCGGTGTTTGCGTGTAGCGACGTACCTCTGCAACAGCGCCTTCCTTTGACATTCCAGCTTCTTTCATCAGCATGCCAACAGCCTTATCGAAGGCCATTTCGCCACGTGACAATTTGACGTCAACGATAATTCTTACGGCACGCCAGATTACATCGTTGATCTGTATGAGCTTAGATTCTAGACTTGTTACATATTTGTGTTCCATCATCATTTGCTCACAATAGTGAGCCCAGCCTTCAACTGTTTCTGTTCCGTTGGCAAACATATGTATTAGAGAGCTTCTGTTTGAGATTGCGCCCTGAAGAAAGTGCCCTGGAAAAGCCTCGTGAACAGCAGTGTTTTTGATGCTTGCGTAGTTTAGGTGGTTGCCGAGGTTCGCGATGTCTTTAGGTCGAGTGACTATGTAAACTCCTATAGGTGGCTTGTCAAATCTTGACGGCATCCACATGGCAGCGAAAGGAATAAGAGGCGCCAAAAAGGCTGGAGTTTCCTCAACTATCAACTTGTCTTCTTTATAAACAGTAGCGATGTTGTTTTTAATGATGAACTGTTTTGCCTTTTCCATTGCCTCTCTTGTAGCCTTTAAAGCTTCTTCAAAAGTTTTCGGAGCGCTCTTTTCAATCGTCTTCATAACTTCTTCGACACTTTTGCCAGGGGCAATCTGTGCGGCTATGCGTGCTCTTTCCTCTTTCAACTCATTAAGATATTTGATACCAACTTGGTAGATTTCTTCCGATGTCATTCCAAGGCCGCGTAGCTGGACTAATTTTTCAAACTTCTCCTTGCCCAAAGCCCAGTTTTCAGTTGTCCTTGATTTCAGACCTTGAAGCCACTGCATGTGTTCTTGAAATGACTGCATCAAATTAGTTGCAGTTTTTACGAGTCTGCTATGAAGTTCCTCTGGAATTTTACCCTTTGTCACCGTAGCGATGAATTGGAACAGCCCAGGTATTTGTTGCGCTGATTCAATGGCTACTTCTGTCCATAGTTTCACGGGTTTTGAGTTTTCGAATCTCGATTGGAATTCTTTCAGGTATCGTGGAAGTTTTTCGAGTCTTGCGATGATAGCGTCGATTCTTTTTTCTAAAGGAGCATAATCTCTAGTAATCATCATGAAGAAGACGCTGCCAACTTCGTCGAAGGCGTCAGGGTTCAGTTCGTGCAAGCGTTGTTCATAGACTTCAAATTTGTTCATTTCAAGGGCTTTTTCTAATACTTGCCAATCTATTTTGTTAGTCTCGTTTAAGACATTGTAATCTATTGTTTCTTTCATGCGTTTAACGTATTCTTCAAGCATTTTCAGATTTTCAAAGATGTGTGCGGTGTTGCCTTTGGGAAGCAAATAGTCATAGGGATCGTGGAGACCTAAGTAGCTAGCCCAGTGTGGGTTCAACTCGAAGAATTTTTCGAACATTTTCTCTTTTAATTCTTCAAACTTTTCGTCTGCATTCAAAGCTTTTTCACCTTAGCCGACAAATAAAGACGCAATCATAATTAAGCTTTAAATTGTTTTCCTCGTAATATACGAACCATGCTACAGGGAAAAATCGTTGTTTTTATGGGCTCAAAAGGAGACTACGAGTTTGCCTCTCGCATCAACAAATTCTTACAACAAGAAGGTTTTAACATAAAATTTAAATATGTAGTTGCGTCTGCTCACAAAAACCCAAAGAAACTGTTAGGAGAAGTTGAAAAATACGAGGAAGCGAGTGGACACGTAGTTTTTATTACGGTTGCTGGTTTGTCCGATGCTCTTTCAGGCGTTGTAGCTGGCTCTACAAAATATCCTGTAATTGCTTGCCCACCCGATTCGGAGAAATTTGGATGGGCGAAATTTTTTTCTTCGGCAGTGACGCCTCAAGGTGTTGCGGTGGCTTATGTTCCCAGACCTGAAAACGCTGCATTATCTGCCATCAAGATGCTTGCCCTCTCTGACAAGAACTTGCAGAAAAAGGTTGAAGCTTATATGCGAAGACTTAAACAAGGTGGCAAACCCAAAGGCTAAAGCGGGAAAAACAAATGAGCCTCGACGTCGTCCTCAAAACACATCTTCCTCTTCCCCTCTTCAAAAGAGGAAAAGTTAGAGACCTCTATGATTTAGGCGAAAGGCTGCTAATTGTCTCTACAGATCGCATCTCCGCTTTCGACATAGTTCTCCCAAATGGCATTCCCCACAAAGGAGAGGCACTCAACAGAATCTCAGCATATTGGTTCAACGAAACGAAAGACATAGTGCCAAACCACATCTTAGAAGTTGTCGATCCCCGAACAGTCCTAGTGAAAAAGACCCAACCTATAAAAATCGAATTCGTCGTACGAGGATACCTCTATGGCTCAGCATGGGAAAACTATCTAAAAGAAAAACCTATCAGCGGAACACACTTACCCCGTGGATTAAAAAAAGCCGAAAAACTACCCAAACCCATTTTGACCCCTACAACAAAAGCAGAAACAGGCCACGACGTAGAAATGACACATGAAAACGTAGTAAAAAGAGTCGGAAAAGACATGGCAGAGAAAATTAGAGATATATGCCTAAAGATTTATGAAAGGGCTTCAAGGAAAGCAGAAGCCAAGGGTGTCATAGTGGCGGACACGAAGATGGAATTCGGTATTCTTGACGACAAGCTCGTGCTCATAGATGAGCTGCTGACTCCTGATTCATCTAGGTTTTGGGCGAGTAAAAAATATGAGGTTGGAAAAAACCAGCCGAGCTTTGACAAACAGCATGTACGCGACTATCTTACATCAATAGAATGGAACAAACAGCCCCCTGCACCAAAACTGCCAGAGCATGTGGTTCTTGAAACTTCAAAAAAATATGTGGAGGCTTATGAACGCCTAACTAGCAGAAAATTCTAACATTGTTGATTGTCAATGGGAAAAGTTTTCCTCGGCACTTCAGGATGGTCCTACAAGGATTGGGTTGGACCCTTCTACGAGACATCAACAGAAAGCAAACTCAAGGCTTACTCGCGAGTCTTCAAAACTGCCGAAATCGACTCAACTTTCTATCGCTTTCCCACGAAAGGTTTGGTTATGGGTTGGCTTAGATACACACCGTCAGATTTTGTTTTTGCGGCGAAGCTGTCTAAACAAATTACTCATGAAGGAAAGCTTGAGTCTAAAATGGTAGAAGCAGATCTAAACAAGTTTTGCGATTTAATGCAACCCTTACAGCTTGGCGGTAAACTTAGCTGTCTTCTTGCGCAGTTGCCTCCAAGCTTGAAATATGACGCTGTGTTGCTGGAAGGCTTTCTCACAATTTTTCCGTCTAAGTTTAAGCTTGCTATTGAGTTTCGCCATAAGTCGTGGCTGAGAGATGAAACGTGGGCGCTTTTGGAGGATTACAATGTTGCTTATACCATTGTCGATGAGCCTTTGCTGCCGCCTACTGTGAAGGTTACCTCAGATCTAGCTTATGTGCGGTGGCATGGGAGAGGTGAGCGGCCTTGGTACTATTATCTTTACGAGCAGGAAGAGCTTGAGCCATGGGTGGAGAAGGTCAAAGAGACAGAGAAGCAGGCTGAGAAGGTTTTTGGCTATTTTAATAATCATTATCATGGGTATGCTGTTAGGAATTGTCTTCAGTTTGCAGAGATGATTGGTGAGTTGACGGAGGAGCAGAGAGAAGCCAAGGAAAGCGTTAGGAAATATTTTAAAGAAGCAAAAGCGGCGTCGGAAAAGAAGATGAAAGAGAGAGGCATGACGTTGGCTGCCTATATACCTGAAGAGGTTGAATGGATGAGTTTCGAGAAGCTGCTTGACATGTTTATGGATAAGGGTAGAATTAGCCGGGCAAGGGGTATAAGCGATAAAGAGGTTAGAATTGAGGAAATCTCAGATAGCAGCGTTAAAGCTTTAATTCGCAACTATCACTTTTCCGTTGACACTAAGAAGCGTGTGATGCTTCATGATTGTGCTGATTGGAGTCGATGTGCTCCTGCAAAGCAGTTCTGCAAACATGTTGGTAGGGTGATGATGACGATTCCGAAAGAGGAGGCAACGAAAATTATGAGGCAGATTGCGATTGAGCGGGAGAAGTGGGAGTTTAAACCCGTGTAGATTGGATTTCCATTCTCTGTTTAGAAAGTTATAAGTCCAAACCCTTAGTTTACATGTTTAGGGTGGTTTGTTATGACTTGCTATTTTAGGCATCTTAAACGGGTTTTCGAGAAAGTTGGGATAGAGGTCACTGGAGAGAACAAACGAGAAGTGGACAGAGTTATTCATGGCATTGTCGGTGTGAAGTATAAGAGTTGTCCGGCTGCGTGGAAAGAAGTAAAGAAGTGGCTTGCAGAAGACGAGGAAGGTTTCGTTTCTAAGCTGAAGGAAGCATTGAACCCGTAGTTTAAGCCATTTTCACGTGGTTTTGAGTTCTCTGATTAAGCGCTCAATCTCTTCTTCAGTGTTATAGAAGTGAGGCGCCACGCGTAATCCATTCGAACGCGCCGAAACCACTATCCCTTTTTTCCTCAACCTTTCTAACCTCTCTTGCGCCTTATCAATAAGAAAATGAACTATACCCGAACGACACTCCTTGTCTTCTGGGGTGGTGAGGCGAAATCCCAAATTCTTCACAGAATCTATAAGCAACTCTGTCAAGCCCAAAACCCGCTTCTGAATATTCTCAATATCGATGTCCAAGAGAAGCTGAATGGCAGTAGCAGCGCCAACAAAACTTATGAAACTTGGAGAACCTACTTCAAAGCGACTAGCAGTCTTAGAAAGCTGCAGCTGCCAAATGTCCCAGAATTCAAGTGTCTCGAAAACTTCAGGTTTCACGCTTGCCCAACCGATAAAGGGTGGATCAAACCTTTCCACAAGTTCTTTGCGAACATATAAATATCCTACTCCTGCGGGACCGAGAAGCCACTTGTAGCAGCTTGCAGTCAAAAAGTCCACATCATCTCTTTCTACGTCAACAGGTATAGTACCCAACGACTGAATAGCGTCCACGATAAGATAGGCACCATGCTCATGCGCTATCTCCGCCAATATCTTCAAATCATGTCTAAAACCGTTTGCATATCCTACATGGCTAATGGTTACCACAACAGTTTGGTCGTTTATGGCTTTCTCCATATCTTCAACAAAAACTCTTCCATCCACGTTCTTAACATACCGCACCTCTACTCCAAGTTTCTTTTTAAGCCAAGGATACACCACCGAGGGATACTCCAAATCCGTCGTAACAACGTTAGAACCCGCAGGATAGTCAAGCATGTTAGCAACTATGTTCAGTCCCGTAGAAGTATTAGGAACCAAAGCAACCTCGCCTTTTTCAGCCCCTACAAGCTTTGCAAAAATCTCCTGTCCAAGGCTGTACTTCGACTCGTTAATTTCGTAGCGACAAAGTTCCTCATTATACTTCCTCATAACATCTACAACAGGCTGCGGAAGAGGCGAGTAAGCGGCATGATTCAAAAACACCTTACTCCGCGTCACTGGAAACTTTTCACGAATCTCTCTGACGTTTATCATTATTCTTAACCTACCTAAAACACTTCCAGTACTTCTTTAGAATCTGCCTAAGTTCTTTAATTGTGGCGTTTACACGTTCACGGCACCAAGGCGGCTCAACCGGCGGTTCAGAAGGTTCCGTCACACCAATCTTCTCCACACCCGCAACCCCAGCAGCAAGCGCATACCAACAGAGAGGCAACACACGCGGATTATAACCACTACCAATCAACAAAACAACCTTGCCCCCACAAACCTCCTCCGCAACATTCACGATAAGCTTCGACAAGTCAAAAAAACCCTTCACAGTCAAACCCAAACTGCCAAGAATATCAGCAAAATGCGGATCACTGCCACCATTCGCCAAGATAACATCCGGCTTGAACTCCCTAGCAAGAGGAACAAAAATTTCCCTCAACGCAAAAAAATAAGTTGCATTTCTAGTTCCAGGCGGCAAAGGCACATTAACATTAAATCCTTCTCCATCACCCTTACCGATCTGACCCACAAATCCAGTGCCTGGAAAAAGAGTTTTCGGATCTTGATGCACCGAAATAAACAGCACTGAAGGATCAGAAAAGAAAATATCACTAGTGCCATTTCCCGCATGCACATCATAATCTAAAATCAAAACACGCTTTACACCATGCTTATCCTGAAGATATCTAGCCAATATAGCAACATCGTTGAAAAGGCAGAACCCACCGCCAAAGTCTTCCCCTGCATGATGAAGTCCACCACCAAGGGAAACTCCCCGTTCAATCACTCCACCATAAAGAGATTCTCCAATTTTCAACGCTCCACCCATAATATACAATGCTGCCTCAAGAATGCTGGGCGATACTGGTGTGTCAAAATCGTATGGCCTGTTTTTTTCTGCGAAGTCAAAAATCAAGTCAACATAGCTTTTGTTGTGAACTCGTAATAGATCCTTTAGTGTAGCGATTTCGGGTTTCAAAACACTGATGTTAGATAAGTTTAGCAATCCTTGCTCTTCAAAAAATTTCATAGCATTGCCAAAGCGGTCACCTCTAAAAGGGTGCCCAGGTCCAAAGTCGTACTGGCGATATTTTTCGTGAAAAGCTATTCCAACACGCAACAAATCCACTTCTTTTGCAATATCAAACAAAACAACTATAAAAAAACACCAGTAACAGTAGACTGCTGTCTAAAGGAAAAAGAAGGATTGAAGCGTTTTTCAACGCTTATTCATATTCTTGTTCTTGTGCTTGCGTCGTTTCCTCTTCGATCGGGGAGTCTTGCGGGATTTCTTCTTGGACTTCTGATGTGGCTTCTGGCATCTCGGACTCTTCACTGCGAAAGGACTCCTCCACCTCTTCCACAGAGGATTCTACAGTCTCTTCTTGCTCTGGAATAGTCTCTACTGGAATTTCAGCATCTTCTTCAACTTGTGGTTGCTCCTCCACAGTTGTCTCTATCGAAGTTGTGGTCTCAGTATCCATGACTATTTCAAGTCTTTTCTCTGTTTCAGGTTCGACTTGAGTTGCTTCTTCTTCAACTTGCAGTGGCGGGGGTGGCGGAAGACCGATGCTTTGTTCGCTGAGATTTGAGATTGCATCTTTAATTTCGTTCAATTCTTGCTTTGTTGTCTCCAACCCCAGTGAAAGCACATTACATTCACGATTGTATGCTTCTTCCTCGATTTCTCCAGATACGTGTCGAATTTCAGAGTTTACAAGCAGAAACTCTAACGTTTTCATTTGCTGCTCCAATTCATCTATCTTAGTCCTCATCTTTTCAACTAGAGCATTCTGTTTTGCCTCAATCTCAACTATAGCAGCGGCAATCTCATTGCTAAACGAATCATAGGTAGGTTGCGATACTTTACCTTCGTCAAGTAACTTGGTTAAAGCTTGTTTCTTTTTCTTCGCAAGCTCCAATTCACCGTTTATTTTCTCCAATGAATACTTCCATGAAATCAATCGCTTACACCGTGCTCCAATTAACGCTAAGATATAAAATAACCTTTAAATAGGCAAACTTTGGTAAAAATGACGGAAATCATTGCTATTATTGACAGAAAAGCCTAAAACAAAGATTTTCGTCATAACATGTCTATATATCTTAACATATTAGGTTGCAACTAAAGTATTTATAAGGAGCCCATCGAAGTATTCTAGAGCTTGTTCTGGGTAAGTTTATTTTTGAACACACCCTTAATGTTTTGTAGAGCGCCAAATGAAAGACAATAAAGAAAAAGTTGTCTGTGTTTCTTCATTAGGCAAAACATACCAGATTGGTGACGTCAAAATAAGGGCGTTAGAAAACGTTAATCTTGAAGTCACTAAAGGCGAGCTTGTAGCAATTCATGGACCTTCAGGTGCAGGAAAAACAACGTTGTTAAATATTGTAGGTGGTATTGACTACCCAACTTCTGGAGAAATCATAGTTTTCGGTCAAAATCTCGCAACGTGTGACGAAGAATACTTAGCAACTTTTCGGTGCGCCTACATCGAATTTGTTTTCCAAAGCTACAACTTAATCTCAACCCTAACAGCGATTGAAAATGTTGCTTTCCCTATGGAACTGGCTCAATGGCCTGAAGACTACATCCAAGAAAGATCAAAAGAACTTCTAGAGATTGTGGGATTGAGCCACAGAGCTGACCATTTTCCATCACAACTTAGCGGTGGAGAACAGCAACGTGCGGCTTTTGCTCGAGCTTTGGCGAACAATGCACTTTTGATACTTGCAGACGAACCCACTGGCAATCTAGATGGAAAGACAGGCAAAGCGATAATTGGGATCTTGGAGAAGCTTAAGTCAGATGGGAAAACTCAGATAGTAGCTACTCATGATGAAGAAATTTTGCAGCTAGCAGATCAGATCATAAAGATAGAAGAAGGAAGGATTATTCAGGCTTGAGCAGGATTCCTTTTCCTATTAAAGACATGAAACGAAGAAAACTTCCAACCCTTCTAACAATCCTCAGCTTGACAATATCTGTAGCTTCTACTATTTTTCTCATTCTTATGGGAGAAAACATTGGGTTTAACCTAGAGTCGGTTACAGGAGGACAATTGGCGTCTGGTTTCTCTTTGATTTTTTCTCGTTTCATAGTGTTTGTCAGCATCCTCAATCTTTTGACAGGTGCACTTGTTGTGCTCTTTTTGTTTTCTCTTGCTATGTCAGAACGAATTCGAGACATCGGTGTAATGAAAGCCTTTGGCTGTTTGACAAGTTCTGTTTTTGGCATTTTTGCAACAGAACTATTTCTTATGATATTTCTGGGCTGCATAATAGGTACAGTGGCTGGGCTAGTCGCATATTTAGGTGTCTCATATATCATCGGTCTTTCATATTTAAGCAATGTTAACTGGTGGTCGATTCTTCTAGTGCTTTTAGGCTTCTTCCTTCTCTCTCATTTTTTCGGTGCAAAACCCATCGTTAAGGCAATTCAGATGAAACCAGCTGACGCTTTATCTTCTTCACATTTGTTTGGCACCACAACCGAGTTTAGTGGGAAGAGTTTATCACGATTTGGTCTTACTCTTAGAGTGGCTTTTAGAAGTCTTATGAGACGAGCTTTGCCAACGCGCAATATTTTCCTTTGCTTGACAATGATTTTAACACTTGTTACTGTTGCCGTCGCTGGTGGTTTAGTTGCAAAAGAAACTACTGTAAATTACTTGGAGAGGGCTGTGGGAAGGGATGTTATTTTGGTTGCCCACAAAGATATGATTGAGCAATATGCGAATCTGCTTCTACAGTTTCAGGAAGCAAAGCCCATTAAAACAGTTGATTACTTTGACCTACGGTATGCTATACCAGAATCTCTCATCCAGCAGCTTACCAACATTCCGAGTGTTACCAAAAGCGAGAAACGATTGCTCTTTGAAACGACTGTCTACGAGGGATATGGCGTAATCATTTATCCTTTTGATTCAAGCGCGTACTACTTCGTTGGTGAAGGGCGTTCTGGCAAAACATTTGCCATGGGAATTGAACCAGCAAATGTCGTGAGCAACTGGCTGATACAAGGAAAACCATTGACAAACGAAACCTTAGATTCTGCTATGATCGGTGCTTCTCTTGCAGATACGATGTTCACGAAGCCACTTAACCAAACAATTAAGATATCCGAAAGCAGTTACGAAATTGCCGGCATCTGTATAGATCCATTCAACAATGGAAACGTCAGCTACGTGTCTTTCAATTCTTTGTCTTCTTCCCTGAGAGAATTCGGCAACAACCTGCTCTTCCTCAAAACAAATCGGAAAGATAATACACAATTTCTTGCTCAGATTGACAGTTTCTTATCAGAAACAAATTTTGAGTTTTTAGAACTTAACAGTGTTCTTGATGAAAACATAAGTTTCCTCGAGAAGACTTGGTCTTTAGTGATGCTGCTGCCGCTTTCATCATTGGCAACTGCTGTTTTTTGCCTCTTTATCTATTTGATGTTTTCAATCACTGAGCAGCAAAGAGAATTTGGCATCATGCGAGCTCTAGGAACCAAAATAAAAGTAGTGGCAAAAATTGTTGTTGTTCAAGTTTTAGCTATTTTATTTGCAAGCAGCATAAGTGGGGCATCAATTGGATTTTTAATTGTTTATCTATTAATGATCCCAGAACCAATCATCTCTCTTTCAACAATATATGCTCTTATGATTCTAATTGGCTTAGCAATAGTATTCCTTACACTATTCAGTTTGTATGCCACACTAAAGGTAATTAGAAAACCAATTTTAGAAACATTGCATCCACTTCTTATTAGTCCTGATTCGGATTCCGATGTATGATCTTGTTCTAAATTTTATTCGAAATTCGAATAAAATTGCGGGCACTTCAATTTGGCGAGATGTATTATTCTAAAAATGGTTTTTTATCAAGGAAGTTGCTGTCAAAAAAAAGGGATATGCACACATATGCATGTATTGACTAAAAAGGGAGTGTTCTCAGGAATTATAGTTCCTAGTCGTTCGACCGTCCATCCCGTAGCTCGCGCCCGTTCCAAGACGCACACATGAACTTTTCCAAATAATTTTTTGTGGGACAATTTGGGACAAGCTGTGGGACAAGATGTCCCTGTCCCTAGGGACAGTGTGGGACAATAATTCACATTATTGTTGCTGTAGATGTAAGCGTGCAAAACGGTTTAACATGATTCCATAGTTCTATATTATATTTAGGAACGCGCGCTTTGTTGCAACAAAATGCCCGAATCCCATAAAACAACGAGTAAAACACAAAAACATTGTTCTAGTTTTTGTGCGACACACCTCTTCTAGAACACAAACACGTTTGTAGAACAATTTGCAGCACATTCGCGGCACAAAATGTGTAACACACAAATTTATTTTAAAAAGTTTATGCTTGCATCTTGAAAAGCGCGCGAAGTTAAAACTCAAAATTGTCTTAGGGCACAATATTTTAGGAAGAGACAACAACAGTAGGAATAGAAAGAAGAGGGGTTACTTGAAGGTTTTAGATTCCAAATTGATGAACGCTTTAGAGACAAAATATGGATCTCTCTGGGAAACAATTTGGCCTGAGGAATACTCGTTTAAAGATCAGTTTAAGAAGTTGATCATTACTATTCTTTCTCAGAACACAAGCAACGCAAACACCATCCGCGCTTATAGAGGCTTGGCAGCGAAGTTTGAAGTTACACCTGAAGTGCTTGCATCTGCAGACATGAACGAGTTGAAGGAGGCTATTCGAAGCGGGGGACTCTACAACGTCAAGGCTAAACGCCTAAAAGACGTGTCCAAAGCTGTCTTGGAAAAATTTAATGGTGACGTTGCGTCGGTGCTTGCTTTGCCGAAAGAAGAGGCGAAAACGAAACTTATGGAGTTACATGGAATCGGGGACAAGACGGCGGATGTACTCTTAACCAGCAGATATTCGTACCAGAAAGTTTTGCCCATTGATACTCACTTTGACAGAGTTGCAAAAAGGTTAGGAATCGCAAAGCTCAACGCAAACTACGATCAAGTGCAGAAAGCTTACATGAAGTTCCTACCTGAAGCACATCGTGAACGAGCATCGGGTTTGCTTTGGCTTCTCGCCAAAAAAACTTGTAGAGCGCAGAACCCAAAATGTAGTGAATGTCCCCTAAAAGAAATATGTGAATATAGAACCAAAAATTAAGGAGATACTATTCTAGGAACTTTTGGAAAGGGTACTGCTTCCCAGACATTGTTTAAGCCGCAAATCCATCGAGTTAGACGTTCAACACCAATTCCGAAGCTCACAGAAAGCGCGCTCGAATTTTACGAGAAAGGAGCAAAGCTCATGGAAGAGTTTACCCGAATTTTTCCTTTCCAGTTTCAAGGTGAAATGAAACTGGAGGACCGAAAGAAATGAGCAGAGATACTGAGGAAAGTCAAGCCCTTCGAAGAAAAAGCCATCGAACACATGAAAAAGGCACTTGAAGAATGGAGAACACCGTAAGACAAAGCTTCATTCTTGACAATCTCCAATTTTTTATCTAAAAGGATGTAGGATATTTAGCTAGAGCGATTTTGGAATATTTGTCAAAACTTTTTTGTCATAGCCACCGAAGACATTAGCAACATGCCTAAGATAATCAACTTTCTCAGGATCTATACCCAGTAATTTAGCTGTAACTGCATCAGCTTCTGATGAAATTTTGCTCCCTACAAAAATGCCTAATTCTTTTATTTCGTTAATCCAATAACATGGTGAGAAGAAGCTACGGTAAATTTTGTTTATATCTACAATGCTTTGGGAAAGAAGGCTGTCGTTTTTGCCGTGCCATTTTCCATATCGTGCGGGGTCAGGAATTAAACCGAACAGGTTTTTGGCAGAGAGCGATATCTTTTCGCGAATTCGACGGCTGTTGTTTAGGCTAATGAGGGCGCTGCCTCTCAATGCATAAATTCTTTTAGGTACAAAACTATACATTTCTTGATTGACTATTATACCATATTTGTTATCGACAAGGTCTCTAACTTCATCGGGATCAAGGGTTCTCATCGACCAAACTTCTTCTGTGACGTTTATGTATTCAACATCGTGTTTCACTAAGATTTTGTCGATGCCACTGAATTTGAGAAACCACTTGTCTTGCTCCTTAATCCACTGCCATTTCGCTTTAGCATTACTTGGAGTTATAATTTCTTGTGGTTCGAACCCAGTGTTAAATTCATTACGCCATGCTGTATAACCCTCAATAATTTTGATTTTGCCTTTCAAAGCCGAAAAAAGCCAATCAAGCGTCTCAGCAGAGATGAAGGTGTTAGCGTTGCTCCAATTGGGTTTCACAACAAGAACCACTCCTTGAACGTCAAGTTCTTTCAGAAAGTGGCGAAAATCTTTTGCACTAGCAACTCTGCCGACAACTACCATAGGCCGACATCTCTATGAAACTACAACTACACTACAGAATATCTGATTATTAAACGATAACCTCGAATAACGGTTAATATTGAGGAAAAGAGCTGTTTATTTAGACACATACTCACCACTAAATTAGAAAAAAAGAGGGGCTTTGAACAGGTTTCCGATTCAGATGGTCTATTTTGGGCGATCCAGCCACCTTTTCCAGTGGTCTAGGGCTTCTGCTTTTTTTAACTCCACCTCGAGATTTACCGCGTGGGTGCATGAAAGAATAGCTGATAGAGGGATTGATGAAGAAACTTCGGAACCTTCTTTTTCTAAGTCGCCGATAAATCTAAATAGTTTAGACATTTTCTGTTTTGTCGAACCCAATTTTCCTTTTATTCCAAACATTTTTTTTCATCCCAAAAATGTTACACAATAAAAGTGTAACATTCTCATTATAAAATATAAATCGGGCTTTATTTAAGTGTTTAGTTTTGTTACACTTTATCAGTGTAACAAACTTTATTAGGCTCTAAGGGCAAACTATTCATATAAGGAGAAAATCAACTTGGCCGAGAATAAGGAAAAATTAATAGAGCTATTGAATGAAGAGCTAGGTCTAACTCCCTATGAGTCTAAGGCATACATAGCTATTTTGTTGTATGGCTCTCTTTCTCCTAAAGGTGTAAATCAGAAATCGGGAATCCCTCGACCTAGAACCTACGATGTTTTGAATAGTCTTGTCGGAAAGGGCTTATTAATGGAGCAGCCTGGAAGGCCAAGAATGTATGCTTCTGTGGATCCTCGGGTGGGAATGGAGAAAATATTGATGATGCTTGAGAGAAAAACGCTTAGACAACTCGAAGAGAAGAGAAAAACTGTTGCGGAATTAAGTTCTTCCTTGTCCAAGCTTTATGTAGAGAATAGAGAGGTAGCTGTGAAAGAGGAAAAGGTTTGGGTTACCCGAAGGGATAATGCTTTCATCGCCAGATATTGCGAAGCGATTAGAAACGTAGAAAGGGAGTTTGTAGTAGCTACTCCAGCTATTCAGCCTCCTGAAAAGGAGCTTCTTGAGGCTGTAAAGCATGTGTTGAAGAAGGGGAAGATTGTGAGAGTCGTAAGGCAAATTACGCCCAGATGGACGCGTGATGAATTGGATACGTATGAGGAGTTGATCATGCTTGGTGATCAAGTGAGGTGTCTAAAGTATCATGGGCTTAGGTTTGCTGTCTTTGATGAGAAGGATACGGTTTTGGTGTTACCACCGGAGGAAGGTTCTCAGCTTGCGGTTTGGATGAATTTACCTTCATTAGCCACTATTTTGTGTGAGCATTTCGAAGTGTTGTGGAGGAGGGGACAACCAGCTCTTCCTATATTGAAAAAACTAAAGGAGACGAAAGCATAGCCATCGTTTAGTGTGCGTGCTGAAAAAAGAACAATCTGATAAAGGTTTATATGGAATAATAAAAGGATACTATATTTCCCTACTCTTAACTTTATATTGTTAGTTAAACAGAGGTTCTCTAATGGAAAAAACCAAAGTAATCATAATGGGAGCAGCAGGCAGAGACTTCCACAACTTCAATGTCTACTTCAGAAACAACGATTTATACAAAGTAGTAGCCTTCACCGCCACCCAAATACCGGGAATCGAAGAACGAAATTATCCTCCAGAGCTTGCAGGATCAAAGTATCCACAAGGAATCCCCATATACCCTGAAGAAAAACTACCAGAGCTTATCAAAAAATATGATGTTAGAGAGGTTGTTTTCGCCTATAGCGACGTACCTCATGAATACGTCATGCACAGAGCATCGTTAGTGCTGTCTTGTGGAGCAGACTTCAGATTAATGGGACCTTCAACGACAATGTTGAAAGCTAAAGTTCCAGTAGTTTCAGTTTGTGCAGTCAGAACTGGCTCGGGAAAAAGCCAAACATCGCGCAAAGTAGCCACGCTTCTGAAGGAAATGGGCTTCCGTGTCGCAGTTATTAGGCATCCGATGCCTTACGGAGATTTGGCAAAGCAGATTTGGCAACGATTTGCGTCCTACGAAGATCTAGACAAGCACGAATGCACAATTGAAGAGCGAGAGGAGTATGAACCTCACATTGCCAACGGAATTTTGGTGTTTGCAGGTGTAGACTATGAAAGAATTTTAAGAGAAGCAGAGAAAGAAGCTGACATAATTGTCTGGGATGGAGGAAACAACGACGTTCCCTTCTATCATTCTGACCTTCTTATAGTGGTCGCGGACCCTCACAGACCAGGCCACGAACTTAAATACTACCCTGGAGAAACAAATTTGAGAATGGCAAACATTTTAATTATCAACAAAGTTGACACTGCAAGCCCAGAGGGAGTAGAAACTGTGCGGAAAAACATTAAGACAGTAAACCCTGAAGCTTTAATCATTGAAGCATCTTCTCCCATAACTGTAGATAATCCAGGCTTGGTAAAAGGAAAACGGGTTCTGGTAGTAGAGGATGGCCCTACGTTGACGCATGGCAACATGGCTTATGGCGCAGGAGCTATTGCAGCTAGGAGATTAGGTGCAAGCGAAATTGTCGATCCAAGACCCTATGCTGTGGGTTCAATAGTGGAAACTTTCAAGAAATATACGCATCTTGGAACGCTACTTCCCGCCATAGGATATGGCAGAAAGCAAATAAAAGAACTAGAGAAAACGATAAACAGCACACCATGCGACATTGTAGTAATCGGCACTCCTATAGACTTAAGACGTGTGTTTAAAATTAACAAACCCGCTGTAAGGGCAAAATATAACCTTGAAGAACTAACCACACCAACCCTAAAAGATGTATTAAAGAAACACTTCAAAAAGTGATGCGGATGAGCGAAGAAAGCATAACTCGCGTACCAATCAAATTCTTTATAGAAGACGTTGGCGAAACTGAAGGCGAACTCATTCGCCATCTGGCCCCAAGAACAGTCGACGCCATTACCAAGACACTACCAATTGAAGGTAGAGCAGCATTGTGGAAACAAGAGGTCTACTTTGAAATTTCAATTAAAATGGGTGATGAAAAAGCTAAACCAAAAGTTGAGAAAGGCACGATTGCCTATTGGCCCATTGGAAATGCTCTCTGCATATTTTACGGCGAAACTCAGCCCTATAGCCCCGTAAACATAGTTGGGAAAATAACAAAGGACTTAGAAATCTTCGCAGAAATAAAAAGCGGAACCAGAATTAGAGTTGAGAAAGTATAAAACCTAACGTTAGAAAACGAAGGTGCTTTCAGCCCACCTTTTTAAAATCTTTCCACATTCGTTTTTTACAGCACGATTTTTTGACCTGGATCTCAAAGCCTTTAAAAACTCAATTCTTTTTTCAACACTTCTTACCTCGGCTGTTCCACCATAATGCAGTCTCCCTTCCAAAAATTCTTTCATCTGCGACGCTTTCTGCATAAAAAATCCTGCTGCTTCGATAGGGTTTTCTAACAATTGCATGTTTGCCCAAATTGCTGCTTCCGCCTCACGTAGTTGGCTGAAGCCGTCAATTTGAACTATCTGCTTGATGTAGCTTCTTAAATACTCGTAGAATTCAGCAGTTTTAACATGGTTCAAAGCCTCCTTTACTCTTTTTTTAAAAAGAGGATTCCCCTTTACAATTAGTCGATGTTTATATCCAGATTCTACAATTTTTCTAGCTTTTTCGACTTCATCAACTGTGTAGACTCGTTTAGGAAAACCAGAAACCATCAGCGTCTCTTCTTTCTCTTTTTCATAAAGCCGAGAAATTAATTAATAGGCTTGTAGATTTTAAGGTTTCGACTTTTGGAAACAAATTCAATCATGCCTTGTCGCTCCAACTCTTTCAGAAAGTCTCTAGCAATGCTTAAGCGCAAGTCAAAACGAGAAGCAACAGAATAAGGTGTAAGAACTTTCATTTTCTTCAGCTCGCTTACAACCTTGTCGCTACTAAATTTTGGCGGTGTAATTCTGGGAATAGACTTCTTTTCACTTGGTGTGGTGACAACACGTTTTTCCTCTTTACCAGTTGTCTTTTTCTGCGCTTTTGTCATCTGCTTTAGAGAACGTTTCTTTTTTCCGCCCATATTTGTTTCCTCAATTGTTTGAGAAAGAAGGAAGCGCGTCCTTATAGCCTTTTTCTGTCATGCAACTGCGGTAATTTTTTGTTTGTGTTTTTTCTGCCACTTAGATAACGGAATACCCAGCCGTTTTTCTATTTTTGGTCTGTGAATGTTATTCATTGTGCAGAAGGGGATTATGTGCCCATCGGGCACGGCATAGTGAATGCAGCATCTTTGTACTCTTCCTAGATCGAAGTTGTAAGGATCCATAAAATGCATTGAAGAGAGCAGTATAGTTTTTCTTTGAAGGTCTCCTAGGGCTTCATAGCTTCCGGTTCTTAAAACAGGTAGAAGGTATTTTCGCAACATACCGAGCTTTACATGTCTCAAAGCTCCGATTAAACGCATTTTTGCGCGAGTTTCGTGTCCTTTTTGTGCTTCTTCGTAAATTTTTTCCATTGTTTTGACAAATTTATCTACGTTTCCGTAACGGGTAATTGGTGTTATTTCGCCGTTCTCAACGAAAAGGTAGGTTGCCATGCCGCAGTGAGGGTGAGCTGTGAACTCGACGTAATGTTTGTGTTTTATTGCACCGATAGCTTGAGCAATTGGCACTACTGTAGGAACTGGATAGAAATCGCTTACCTTAACTTTTCCATCTGTTTGTTCCTCGCAGAGACGCATGAAGTCAGGTATGGTTATACGCATCTTCTCTCTTTCCTCTTCTGGTAAACGTCCACACAGACTTACTGGTTGAACGTTTATGCAGCGTATGACGTCGAAGTTTTCGACTGCGAAACGTATTATGTCACCGAGTTGGTGGTCGTTCACGCCTTTGACAAGCGTCATTACTAACACAATGCTGTTGAGGCCTGCTTCTCTACAGTTGTCAATGGCTTTCATTTTTGTTTCTAAGAGGGCGACACCACGACAGAATTTGTAAATATCATCAGTTAAGCCGTCGAATTGTAAGTAAACAGTGCTCACGCCAGCTTCTTTAAGAGTTTTACAGTACTCTACGCTTCGAGCAAGGCAAATACCATTTGTGTTTACTTCTATGTGGCGAAATCCTGAATCTTTCGCCATCTTAACGAGTTCAGGTAAATCTTCACGTATCGTAGGCTCACCGCCACTGAACTGCAGCGCAGTGGCTGGAACTGGACTGTTTTGACGTAAGTTTTGGAGCATATCTTGAATTTGCTGTTTTGTGGGTTCGTAGACATACCCTGCTGCAGACGCGTTAGCGAAGCAGATAGGGCATCGAAGGTTGCAGCGGTTTGTAACGTCGATTATGGCGAGTCCTGTGTGACTTTTATGTTGTGGACAAATGCCGCAGTCTTGGGGACAACCTTTGACTGTCTGTGTACGTGGGTTGTTTAGACCCTCCCCTTCTTTCTGGTATTTTTCTGCACGCTTGTACTGCTCGTAGTCGCTCCAATAAAGTTCGTTATATTTACCATGCTCTGGGCAGGTTTTTTCTATATAGACTTTGTTATCTTTCTCGTAAATGGTGGCATCTAGAACTGTAAAGCATTCGGGACATATGCTTTTGGTTTGTCTGATTATTACCATTTTTCACCACTGGTGGTTGTAAAACCTTTTTAAGAAGGGCGTGTATTTGAAGTTTTTCCGAAGCTTCAGAAGGTGAAAGATAGGTTGAGTCACGCTGTTGGAGAAGGAGTAAGAAGAGTTCTGCGCGAGTTGGGGTTGACGGCTTATGAGTCAGCTGTCTACATCAGCCTTGTAGAGAAAGGAGTAATGACTGCTAGTGAGATCAGTGAGAATGCTGGTGTGCCTTTTTCGAAGGTTTATGAGATTTTGAATAGTTTGGAGCGAAAGGCGTGGGTGGATATTGAGCGCGGTAGACCGAGTAGGTATTTTGCGAAGTCTCCTATGGAGGCGTTTGAGGCAGCAAAGCATAAACTTGAAGGAAAAATGCGGGGTTGGGAACGAGCGGTAATAGGAGAGTTGCAGCCTCTTTACGAAAAACGTGAGCTGCGAGAGAAGCCTGACATTTGGATTTTACGAGGTGAGGCTAGCGTGTTAGCGAAGTTGCGTGAAATGTTGGGTAAGGCTCATAATCAGGTGATGATTGCAGCGCCATTGTTTGCGCGGGGTTTAGCAGAGAAAGCACTGCCTTTGTTGGCAAGTTTGAGATTGACTAACGTAAAGATCTTGGTTATGGTCGCTGGAGAGCCTAAGAGTTGGGGATTGGAGGGGCTGACGAGTGTTGTAGAAGTGCGAGGACGTGATGGTATGTTTGGGGGTGGAGTGATCGTGGATGGAGAGGAGGCTTTGCTGTTTTTGGGAGAAGAGGATAAGCCTAGCTTAGTTATTTGGAGTAATCATGTGGGATTGGTGAAGTTCGCGAAGGATTATTTCCAGTATTTGTGGAATTCAAGTGGAAAAATATAGACGTTGTAGCCTTGGCTTCGATATTTTTATTTTACCATATATGAAAGAGACGCATGTTCAAAGCAGCAAACTATTTTGAATAAGATTTAATTTAACCAAGCGATATCAATATTTCCGCATATGAGCGGGGGTTGCCAAGCATGGCCAAAGGCGTAGCCCTGAGGCGGCTATCCCGTAGGGGTTCGTGGGTTCAAATCCCACCCCCCGCACCATGGACGAACCCACTGCACAACGTATTTTCCAAGTTTTGTGGCAGATGAAGAAGGATGGATACTCTGAAAACACTCTAAAACCGATAGGAAGAAGACTCAAAAACTTAGCCAAACACGCCAACTTGGATAAACCGGAGAAAATAAAAGAGTTCATAGCCAAGGTAGACTGGTCAAACGGTTACAAAGAAAACATAGTCAACTCCTATAACCACTATGCAATTTTTCATAGGTTAGAGTGGAAGAAACCTAGGTATCAGAGAGCTTTCAGCATCAAAAAACTACCGTTAGAGTCAGACATAGACTTGATAATCAGCTACACAAGGACAAGAAACCGAGTGGCCTTCAAACTAGTCAAGGAATGTGGACTTAGACCTATCGAAGTTTCAAACCTAACACTGAAACAAATCGACTTACACAAAGGCTTAGTTTATCCAGAGACAGCAAAAGTTGGAGAAGCAAGAGTTTTACGAATTAAAAAGGAAACCCTGGCATTACTAAGACAGCTTGTTTCTAAGGTTCAATCGGTAAACGAGAAGATATTTCCAAGCTCAAAAACACTTCAAAGCAACTGGTTCAAACTAAGAAAAAGAGTAGCAGAAACCTATAACAAGCCAGAGCTAAAGCAGATTAGACTCTACGACCTCAGACACTTTTACGGAACCATGCTGTATCACAAAACCAAAGACATCGTCCACGTTCAGAGAAAAATGGACACAGATCCCTGAAAAACACGCTAATCTACATAGACCTAGCAGATTTTGACAACGAAGAAGAATACATCAGCAAAGTAGCTCAAACACCAGAAGAAATCCAACAACTAATCGAAGTGGGATTTGAATACGTATGCCAAAAAGAAGGGTTAACCTTCTTCAGAAAGAGGAAGTAGTATGGCAGCTTCTCCTTCTGCTTCTAAACCTGTCAGACGTCTGACACCCTCAGTAGCTGAAGAAGGAGTTGCCTAATATGCCTAGGAGTTGGCTTGTTCGTGTACGTCGCAGGACTAATGAGGATATTAAAAAGCGTTTAGGTGTTGAACAAATCTACAGTTTGATAACCAGTAAGACTTGGCCATACGTGGAAAGAAGAGAGTTCTATTACAAACGAGACAGAGCTTTAATGTCTCTGCTTTTCTTAACTGCTGGCAGAATTTCTGAAGTGCTGTCTTTGACTAAGGAGCAGTTTGATACTCAAGCTGACCAGAAGTTCATGATCATTAGGAATATGGTTCTGGTTAAGCGGTTGAAGACTAGGAAGGGAAAACCTGTCAGGCACAGGACTGCTCCGATTCGTGACGAAGTTCCACTTCCACTTAAAGGTCCATTATCAAAGTTCACTAGGCTTGTTCAAGACTATCTCGAGCTAATTAAGAAGCCTCAAGAGAAACTGTTCAAGTTCAAACGTCATCGTGCCTGGCAAATAGTCAACCATGTAACAGGACAGTGGTGTCACTGGTTCCGCAGCCAAAGCGAGAGCTACTACGGCAAATATGTTTTCACTAGCGCCTTCGCATTGCGTGACTTTGTAGGCGTGTCAGACATTGAATCTCTAGGGCCGTATGTGAAGACTCAGTGGAAAGACTATGAAGACAAGCTGCTGGGTAAAGGTGATTAGACATGCGTGCTAGACTACGAAAGAATGATGTTCAATTCATACTAAACTTGCTACGCAAAGAGAAGGAGAGGCACGACAGAAAAATGGAAGATGTGCAATATGAGATAGAACTTTTAGAGGTGTGGATTAAGAGATGGCGTTGGCGTCTTATCAATTGGTCTTATTACGAGTTTAAAGACGGACTCGAATACATGAAGGCTCGCCTTTCTTATTTGAAATCTCAACACCATGTCATCAAGATGTTTACATACTCACATGCTTTGCAGTTTCTAATCCGAAGATATGAGAATCTGCTAAGAGGTAAGGCTGGAAGACCGTTGAACGTGACTGATTGGGGTCGTTCTGACCTTGAGGAAGTTGTTAAAGAAGAAATGCGCCCATAAACGTTCAAATTGTCAAACTCGTCTATATGATATATATTTATAGTATCTTTAATTGAGATAGAAAAAGGCTTTCTTTTCTGACTTTATCGTTTAACGACGGTGTGTTATACTTTTCGAGTAATGTAAAATGGAATGTGCACGCAGATTAGAAAACATTAAACTGGATCCTCACTACCTTTCCTTCTTGACCCATCTCTTTCCTACTCTAAACGCCGCTTTTAAGAGCCTTTCTTCCGATTACAACAATGAAGAAGGAGGAGCATTGCCGAACTTTCTGTTCCTTTCTTTCAATTCTTCGCCCATCTTTCTAAGTCTGACGCGAGCTTCTGGATCTGCTATTTCCTTTAATCTCTTAAGATTGTCATCAATCTCTCTGATTGATCCATCAATTCGCTCTTGATTTTTCGGATCTTCTATACATTTAAGCTTTTTTTTACAGAATAAGCATTCCACTGGATTCGCGGATTCGAATATCTCAACTTGTTCAAGCTGCAGATTGCCGATGATTTCTTCGATTTTGTGTTTAGTTAAAGTTGTCTTATGAGTCTCGCCTAGCAAGGAATCGATTTGTGCTTCCCAAGCATGTTGTAGTAGGTTTGTTTTCTGTGCGTCAGTCTGGTTTCCATCGAAGAACTCTTCCTGAATGATGAGGTTTCCACCAGGCTTTAACACTCGGCGCATCTCAGCTAGCACCTTATCTGTTCTTTCAAGATGATGCAACGAGTAAGCCATGAATACTGTATCAAAGGAATTATCGTCGAACTCTAACGATTCTGCTTTCATCTCTATTAGTTTGACAGGTTTGTCTCTAAACCGTTTCTTCGCGGACTCCAGATCCTTTCTTGAAATATCAATGCCGACAAAAGAGTCATATTCTTTCAACGTTTTCATTAAGGTATCAGTAAAATCACCAGAGCCAGTTGCAACATCCAAGACTTTTCCGCCAGAAATTGAACATAGCTTGGATAGAACCTTTAAAGCACCTAATGTTGCCAATTTTTTTGGCAAGTTCTCCAATTCAGTGTTCACCTTTCAGACGGTTTGGTTGCCTTGCAAACTCATAAATTTTGTCACACTATTAGGCGTCTTTACTCAAAGCCTATAAAACAGTACTTGAGTAATGTAGAACTGGGAATAGTTTTGGAAGAATCAGAAGGAAAAACTAAGCCAAAATCTCAAGTGGAAAAGCCGGCTTTCGACTATAGAAATGGGTTCTGGCTTGACAATAACACATTCATCAAGGCTGATGATGCTGAAATTAAACTTGTCGAAAGGAAAGAGCCAAGTGTTCATGAAATAAAGGAGACTCCAATGGTGATTTTTACTAATGCGGTTGAGATTTGGGTAAATGATGACGACAAGATAGTTGGTGTCACAAATCATCCAAAGTTCGGTTTATGGTTAGACGCAATAAATAATGCACTACAGAAGATCCAGAAAAATCCACCCGTTTCAAAGGTTTCTTAAACAATAGTGGAATAATGTAAAATGCATGGACTCCTTCAAAAGACACATGATGGTTTAATCGTTATTTATTGAAGAAAGAGTTCGCTCGCTTTTTCCAAGGAATAGTTTCAATTATTGGTGAGATGTAAAGAGTTCTTTTTAACGTGTGTTTTTTGTTACCCCTAACCTGAATGACACCATTGGAGAGATGAATAAAAAGACTCCACAAACCATCTTTCTGTTCGTAGGAAAAAGCAATAATTTCATCCCCATTAAAAATCTTCAAAAGGGTTAACAACTCGCGCTTGTATTTATCTTCCAACCAATACCCCAAGATGTCTAGCCACTAACGATTTGAAGGAGGTTATTTCAATCTCTTCAATTTGTCGAGAATCGATTGAAAATTAGATTCCACACCAAGATGCAAGAGGAAACTTATATATTCAATAGACGCACAAGAAGCATCCATAGGTTGATGGCTACGCCATTAACATGTGCGTGTTAAGGGACGTTTTTAAACTGCGCCTACTATTACAGCAAGGCGATTATTTTGTCAGCAATGCCAAAATTCGAAATCTATAAAGACGCTGCCGAAAAATTCAGATGGAGACTAAAAGCTCCCAATGGCGAAGTCATAGCTACCAGCGAGGCCTACGAATCAAAAGACGGATGCAAAAACGGAATTCACTCAGTCAAAACGAATGCTCCCAAAGCGGAAATTGCAGATATAACAGTATAGAAAACTAGTCAGCAAATCATTTTCGGCTCAGTTTCCCCATTTTCCTATACTGAATCAGCTTTCGAAATGGTTTAATCTGTTTTTCCGAGCAATTTGTCTTGATAGTCTCTCCATACGTTTTAACGTAAGGGTCTAAGCTTTCAATATCTGAAACTCCAATGAAATCCCTCAAAGCAAATGGACTATTGAAGACATATTTTCCATAGTAGCTTTTAGCTTGACACCAAAGTTATGCGGTAGTTGAAGTTTAGCGAATAAATGCAAATAATACACCTTAGGAACTGTGCTAACTTTGCTGTTTCTCCAAGACCTCTATTCTTTCTAACCCCATACATTGTGGATACAGGAGACAGTTTCACTATGTATAACATTTCTCCGGGGTCATTTTGAGAATTGCCTTCAGAAATCGCATCCTAAGAAGGTTTGAGTCTATCGTTTTTTCTTCTTTTTCTTACGCTTATTCCTTTTTATCTCCAAGAATAGAATTAGAAAGGTCAAGTACGCCAAACCAAGCTGCTTGATATCTTTTAGTCGATTCATTATTGGTAATTTTAAAACTTCTTGTTCTATGGAAGTTATTGGTGTAACTCCATAGACAGGATCCCTAAGTGAACTGGAGAATTTCATGTGCGCGTTCTCAACAAAACTATACTGAAGATATTGCAAAAATACTTTTCGGGCTTCTTGATGAGCATACATGCAACAAGCTTGAAATGCAGTATGCATATGCTTTGATAGTAAAAGGAGAAGCTGTTATTAGTGGGTGCCAAAAGAACGGAACCATTGAATTGTAAAAATCTGTTGTGTTGAAGCGCGTTGAATTCATGGTGGTGGATTGTCCAACAGGATTTGAGCCATCCTCTGAAGGTCATTTAATTTGCTTTGAATCTCCTTTATTCAATTCAGCGCGCGCGCAATAAGCCAAACAACCTTCTGCCTAAACAAAACCATCAAACTCCCTCTTTTTTCACCAACCGATAAATTTGCAGAACCTGTTTGCGCGTGTGGTATTTGTTTCTAAAGCTAGTCTTCTCTCCAGTTGAACAGCCTCACGGCAGCCACGAAGAAAACAATCGTGATTACCGTAACTACAACAAGATCTATTGCTGCTTGTGCGTAGTTGCTGTATATCATTACGCCATTGATCCCATCGATTATGTAAAAGAGGGGAAGGACGTGCGCGAAGTGTTGCAGGTACGTAGGCATAAGTGAGATGGGGAAGAACGTGCCGGAGAGAAACATCATCGGGAAGGTTATGATGTTCCCGACAACGCTTGCTGTCTCTGTACTCTTAGAAACGGTTCCCACCAGCATGCCTAACGAGGCGAAGAGCATCGGTCCAAGTATCAGGAACGGAATCAGCCAGAATGAAAGCGCAATATGTGCACCGAAAACAAACACTCCTACGGCAACCATCAGCAGAAAAGACGCTGCTGACAAGAGAATGTAAAACAGCACCTTTGAGGCTAGCCACTCGATTTTGGTGAGAGGGGTCAAAGACAGCTGCTTGAACAGCTTTGTCCTCTTGTATTCTGAGGAAATGTTTACGAGAGAAAACATCGGGCTCACGAGTATGGAAAAACCGATTAGTCCCGGAACAAGAAAATCGATGTACTCGGTCACCTGGGCTTGGGCCGTAGTCTGGGTTATGCCGATGATCGGTGAACCACCGTAACGTTGCAGGTTAAACCAGTTTACTACCCCGGCGACTGTTCCGCTCACAATACTGCTGGAGCTCTGGGAAGGATTGCCGTAGACTGTCACGTTGACGGGTTCACCTGCCATGTAGCTAGCAGAGAAATCTTCAGGAATGATTATTCCGTCAGACGCAGAATGGGCTGAGAGGTATTGAGAGAAGTTTTCCGAAGAACTCACCAATACAGCGCTGACCGTGCCTGTTTGGTTAAGCGCGTCCACAAAAGAGGTTGAGACTTGACCGTCGTCTTGATTCTGAACGTAGAGTGTTATCGTCCCTGAAAAGCCTGACGAGAAAATAGCGCCAAATATGAGTATGAGAATCACTGGGAATATTAGACCGAAGAATAGTCCTGCCGCATTTCTCAGGTACCCTCGACCGAACAATCGGAGGTCAGACATGATTCTTCTTACGCTAGCCATTTGTTCTAGCCTCTCCGCTGGTCATGAGAATTGTCATCCATGTTTTCAACTCTGATCTCACCCTCCTCATCGATTCTTCCTCTCACAAGTTTAACAAAAACGTCGTCCAAGCTGTCACGGCGAGTGTGAAGATCGCGCCATTCGAGACCTGATTCCTCGATAGTGGTTAAGGCTGCCAACGCATCATGTTTTTGACTGATCGCTATGCTGATCAAACCCTTTCCCTTGTATTCAACCTTCAGCTTCGTGTGCGCTTTGACATAAGCGGCTAACTCCTCTGTTCCGTGGATTTCCAACCTTTCTCCCGAACCGTGAGCCTCAATGATCTCATCAGAAGTGCCCATTGCAACTATGCGCCCGTGATTCATGATGGCAACTCTGTCAGAAAGCTGTTCAGCCTCGTCGAGGTAATGGGTGGTCAGAATCACAGTTTTGCCCTTGCTCTTCAACCCTCTAATTACGTCCCAAATCGCCCTTCTCGCGTTCGGATCAAGCCCCGTGGTCGGTTCGTCGAGAAATAGAAGCTCAGCAGAATTGACGAGTGAGAGCGCGAGGCCCAACTTCTGCTTCTGCCCTCCAGAAAGATTCTCAAAAAGAACACCAGATGAGTCCTCCAGCACAACTTCTCGTAATATCTCATCAGCCTCAACACTGGCACCGAAAAGATCCGAGTAATACTTCACTGCTTCCTTCGGGTTTGCCTTTTCGAAGAATGTGAAATCTTGCGGTATCACCCCAATTCTCCTGTGAAGCACGGGGCCGCTTCTCCACGGATCGAGACCAAGCACCTTCACAGCACCTTTGTCTCGTTTCCGCAAGCCCTCCAATATCTCTATCAGTGTCGTCTTACCCGCGCCGTTCGGGCCGAGAAGAGCGAAAACTTCGCCCTCGTTAACTGAAAAGGAAACTCCATAAACCGCCTTCACGTCGCCATACGACTTTTTGACAGAAGATACATCAACCGGAATCATTCAAACCACAGCCTTACTCAGCCATCCCCTATATAAGATCTCTTGGACCCAGCACATCTCCATTGTACAATTCTGTTCGGGATGGCTTTGTGCAACGTTAGAAATATAGCTTTTGGACTCCGGTCGAGAATTGGTCGAGCGCGGGCATTGTCGAGAGTCTAAACCGAGATCCAAAAAAAGGGAACTTTGCGGGGGGTGAGTCGGGAGATATCGCCCGAGTGGGAGGGATTCAAATCCTTCTCACCATCCATCCAGTATTATACAAAACTACAGTACAAAATGAGATATATTTAGAATAAAAAAACATGATTCTTTAGAGTGGCTTGGTAACAATTATTAGATCGTGCGTATTCAATTTATTCAAGGAGAAATATGGATGGGAAACAAGAAAGCGTTGTTGACACTGGTTGCTTTATCTACGATAATTATCTTCGCTTCTCCACTTGTTTGGAGTACAAAAATTAACATTTCACAGATAAATGTTTACATCGACGATTCGATTCAGAGTGCAATAAATGACGCTCAAGAAGGAGATACGATCTTTATTCAAAACGGAGTTCACATCGAAGATAGTTATCCTATATTTGTGAATAAAACCGTCACGCTTGTAGGTGAAAATGTTGATGCTACTGTTATTGATGGATGGGAAACCAGTACAGTCATTTTTCAAGCACAAGCCGACGGAACTAAAATCTCCAGCTTGACAATACAAAACACAACTAAAGGAGAGGGAGGAGCGGGAGTTCACCTTTTCAACGTAAAAAACATTGAAATAGCTAACTGTAAGATTAGAAAATGTAACGACGGAATAATACTTACAAACTCAACTTCTAGCAAAATCGCTCGAAATAAAATCATAGACAATCATAGTAGGGGAATACGCTTGCATGAAAACAGCTCCTTCAATATGTTTACTGACAACAACATATCAACCAACCCTACAGGCATATGGATCGCAGATTTGGAAAGTAAAGGCAACAAGTTTTATCACAACAATTTCGTAAATAACTTTTACCAGAAGTCGGAAATAGCTCCTGGTAATGCTTGGGATAACGGTTATCCTTCTGGCGGCAACTATTGGAGCGACTACAACGGAGAAGATGCCGAACCTGACGGAATAGGAGACACTTCCTATGAAGATGCAGATAACTATCCTTTGATGGGCATGTTTTCCAGCTTTAACACCTCTACAGGGAAGCATGTAAACATTGTTTCCAACTCGACAGTAGAAGACTTTGAGTATTTCGAGTCTAATAGCACGATCACAATGCATGTTTCCAACATGACGACTAGTCAAACATTTGGCTTTTGCCAAATTTGCATCCCTCATGCTTTGATGTCTGATTCATACAACGTAACTATCAATGGTGCCCTACCATATTACAGCGACTACAATATTGCCGACAATGGAACTCACAGATGGATATACTTCAACTACCAACACTCAACACTCGAAATTGTGATAGTTCCAGAATTTCCATCGATCCTTATTATGCCATTGTTAATGATAGCAGTACTACTAGCCACGCTGGTTTACAAACGGAGAGCTAATTCTTTAACAACGTAGAGTCTGTAATCATAGAACATTGTTCTAAAAGTGCTTATATATAGTCAAGACTTAAATCTAACATCGTTAAAACTTATATATAGGGGAAGGCCATGTCTGAAGTTACTCAAGTTCCTGTTCCCCTGATTAATTACCTTCGGCTTATTGAAAAAAAGAAGAGTCCATACTACGACTTGATATGCTACATTATAGCGGACATGGAAAACAGGCTAGAAACACCAGCTCAATATGGTGACGTTTACCTAATTAACCCGAGACGGTTGAGAGACGAAATAGAAGAGAAAATTCAAAGCGAAAAGCTAACTACAACAAATATCAGCCGCACTATTTTAGCTCTTTTCTATGGAAGCGAACTGGAAAAGGACGAGGATTACTATATCACCACTAGTTCAGGTGGACGCAAAAACTACCACGTCAAAATGAGCACCAGCGTTTTGTCAGCACTTCGAATGCACCTCTAACATTTTCTACTCTATGTATATTGCAGGTCTGTACGGTTTTGCTAGCTGAGCGCGTTTTTTAGGATCATATTGCTGCGGGTCATCTTCTACATAAACTTGAATCTCTGCGTTTAATTCTTGCCTTAGAAAGTTTTCTGCCTCTCTAAGTATTGCAGCCTCGTCTAGTTTTCCGATTAGCAACAGTTTTTTTCTTTTATTTTGTCTTGTTCGGTTAATTTCATCAACGATTTGGGAAGCAAGATTAGCAAATTTCTTCGCCAACATCTTCATTCCTTTGTTTTCTATCAGTTTCCTAATCAAATCGCTTTGGGCAACCTGTTCTTTTTCCAGAGACATCGCAAGTGCCCTTTGGTATACTTTCCATTTCCATTCTGCCGATGTGTAATAGCATATTTTCTTTGGAGTTGTTTTTGTTGCCCGGATTATGCTCAAAGTGTCATCTAAAACTGATTTAATTAAAGCTTCACTTTCTTCTGCTGTAGGATTAACTCTGCATTCGTCGTATTCTGGCCACTTGGCCAAAGAAACAAAGTTTTCTCCGCTTATTTTGCTCCAGATCTCCTCACAAAGGTGAGGCGCAAAAGGTGTTAACAATCGCACCCAAATGTTCAAGGCTTCCAGTAAAACCTTAGTTGTAATGTTGCCTTTTCTTCGGGTATACCAGCGGAAGTCGTTCCAAACTTCAAAGAAGGCGTTTTCTACCGCAGTTCGAGTTTTCAGCGTTTCCATGCTTTCGGTGGCTGCCTTTATTTTATGCTGCAGCACGCTGAACAACCAATCTTCCAACTGTCCTGCTTTATGGTCTTTTGCTTCTTCAACAACTGTCTCTGTCAATCTATAGAAAGATTCAAGCTTATTTTTAACGTCTTGAACGTTTTCGCTTCTCCAGTCTGGATCGTCCATACCTTCAGCGCTCAGTAACGACGCGCAACGTGCCGAGTCAGCACCAAACCGCTCAATGACGCTTCGAAAAGTAACAAAGTTACCTTTTGACTTTGACATTGGCTTTCCTTCAATCATTAGCATACCATTAGCTCCTATCATTCGCGGCCAATGTTCAGATGGAAAAAGGGCTACGTGTTGGAATAAGAAGAAGGTGAGATGGTTCGGTATTAGTTCTTTTGCAGAGTTTCGCATGTCAACTGGATACCAGTATAAGAATTCATTCCGCATTGACTGCAAGACTTCAGGATTTAATTTTACATTGTTGGCTACTGCATCTAAATCGCCTTTTCCATAGAAGATGTAGTCGAAGACTTCTGATGTCAGCTGTTCAGGGGTTATGTTGTGTTGTTTGATGTGTTTGTTGAGTGTGTAAAAGACCATGTAGATTGTGGAGTCGCTTAGAGTCTCTATAATCCACCTCTTGTTCCAAGGCAGCGGTGTGCCTAAGCCACTTTTGCGAGCACACGGCCAGTCGTTTAGCCAGTTGATGGTGCTAAGGAACCATGGTATGGCAGTTTCGGGGTAGACTGTTGTGTTATATAGGGCTTCTTTGGTTTTGTTCTTCCATTGTTGGTCGCTGTATTTTAGGAACCATTGTTCCTCTAACACTTTTACTATGCATGGTGTTAAACATCTGCAAATGACAGGCTGAGGCAAATCGTACATGGTGTCAGCAATGTTTTTCTCCTTTAGGTCTTTGATGAGCACCTCTTTGACTTCCCGAACCGTTTTTCCAGCATACTCGCCGCAAATCTCCTTTAAGACTCCGCTGCGGAACTCTTTCTTGTATAGAAGCTTTGTAGCTTCTTCTGCTTTGGAGTCACATTGGTCTTTTACGTCCAGTTGGTCAACAACTTCTATAGCGGGGTATTCGCTGAATCCTTCGGTACGAATAATAGAGATTGGCTGAATGTTCTTCACTGTGGTTGCTTTGATGTCAAACTCTTTTAAGGAGGTGGGGGTTTGTTGCAAATCTCTTAACGCTAACCAGTCAACTGGTGCGTGAGCTGGAACACTGTACACCACTCCGGTTGCGTGTTCTACATCTACGAACCATGCTGGCAAAATAGGTAGTTGCTTTTCAATCATTGGATTTGTAACATTTTTTCCTATTAGTTCTTTTCCTTTAAAACGACGGATTATAGTAATTTTTCGTTTTTGCTCTTTTAGCTTGTTTGCGGCTGTCTCGCTGATTACCCACTTTTCTCCGTTTACTTTTGCCTCTACATAGTTTGCGTTTGGATTCAGCCAGATGTTTGTTACGCCGTAGATCGTTTCTGGTCTGAAAGTAGCAGCGGGCAAGTAGGCATCTTCATATTTGAATTTCATCAGTGTGTATTCTTCAGGTGCAACACCTTCACCTTCCTGACGGTCATGATCACCAGTGGGGCTTTCACAGTGAGGACACCAAACTACAGGGTGAGTTCCTTTAACAACGTAACCTTTTTCGCGAAGTCTCTTATATTGCCACTCTATGAATCTGCTGAACTGAGGCGAAGTTGTTTGAAATTCTCTTCGCCAGTCAATAGAAAATCCAGCACGACGAACTGTGTTCCTGTTTTCCTTAGTATAATATGAAGCCATATAAACAGGATCAACGAACTTTTTCAAATTCTCTTCAGAGACACCGTCGATTTCTCGCAAAGCCTTGATAAAGTCTTCGTCTCCCAACTTCACGCGTTCACTTGCACCTGCTATGGTTGTTCCAGTCCAATGCCACGCCCACGGAAACAAAACATTGTAGCCTTGCATCCGCTTAAACCGCGCGTAAGCGTCGACTCGTGTTGCTGTAAAAGCGTGTCCAACATGAACTGGCCCATTCGCATATGAATAGGGAAAGGTGACAAAGCACTTTTTCCGCCTGGGATCTGGGTCTGCTTCGAAAATTTTTGCTTTTTTCCAAGCTTTTTGCCATTTGGCTTCGATTTGATGTAAAAGTTCCATGAAAGTTTCTGGATTAGGCGGCGCAGTATTAAAGGTTTTGTCAGCATTTATTGAGGAATCGATCCCTCATTTTTAGCACCATTACACTAGTGTGTATAGCAGCTTTTATTTATTTTGTCTTTTTCTTTAATTGACTTCTCAAGACTTCTTCGGCTTTTTTAATTGCATCACTAAGTTTGTTAACTTTTGTTCCACCGCCCTGAGCAAACTCTGGTCTGCCACTACCTCCACCGCCTATTGTTTTTGCTGCTGCTTTTGCAATTTCATCCGCGTTTACGCCTTTATTGATTGCTGTTTTTCCAGCCATCACAACAAAACGTGCATTTTTTTCATCCTTTCCATAAAGCAACACAACTGCTTTCAAACTCTTTTTAGTTAATGCACTTGCTGTTTTGATCATAAGGTCAACGTCCATCATCTCAAATTCTTTTTGTATAAACTCCAAGTCATCAATTTTTTTTGCTCCTTTATTGTCAATGCCATATGACATGGTTAGGACCTTTTCTACAACCTGCCTTTTCTCACGTCTAACCTTTTTCCATTCTTTAATGAGTCGTTTTGTAGTTGGCAGAAGCTTTTCCAATGGGGCATTCAACGTTTCAGAAAGTTTCCGAAGTAATTCTTCTTTCTCTTGGCTGGCTTCAACCGCATAACGCCCGGCACTATAGACTATACGTTCCACGCCATCTTGAATTCGTTCGGTGTGAAGAATTTTGATGAATCCAATTTCGCCCGTGTTTTTTACGTGGGTGCCTGCGCACGCTTCAACTTCCCAATCACCCACTTTAACCACACGAATTTCCTTCCCAGGCACAGCGCCACCTTGATAGAGCCTAAAGCCGTATTTTGATTCGGCTTCGTCTCGTGATAGCCATCGGGTTTCAACCGGGATCGTGTCAATTACCGCTTGATTTGCCAAGGTTTCGATTTTGTCTACCTCTTTAGGTGTTAATCGTTGATAATGAGAAATATCCAACCTTGCTTGCTTGACATTTTTCTGAGTCCCTGTTTGCCACACATGTTGACCGAGAACTCTTCGTGCCGCTCCCATAATGAGATGTGTAGCTGTGTGAGCTCTCATAAGATAGCTTCGCCTATTCCAATCTATCTGCCCCTTAACTTTTTCACCTTCTTTTAGAACAGCGCCTTTCAATAGGTGTATTATGACTTTGCCAACTTTGTGAACATCCACAACTTCTGCCTTGTTTCCGTTAAACTCTAAAACGCCTTTGTCTGCTGGCTGTCCTCCACCTTCTGGATAAAAAATTGTCTGCTCCAGAACAACTTGATTGTTACTTAGAACACGTAGAACTTTGGCTTCAAATTCGGTTAAATATGCATTTTCGTAATAGAGCAGACGGGTCTCAGGCATGTCGGCAACTAACTCCAGTCTTTCATCAGCAGCTACTTCTTTTGGAGGCGCTTGGAGATGTAGTTCAGCAACCATTTTGTAGAAATCTTCAGGCGTCTCCACATCTATTCCCGCTTTGACAGCACTGTCCCGTACTGCTTCAGGTGGAAGACCATGAGAATCATACAGCTCTAACAGGGTTTCGGGGGGAATTCTACGTTTTCCTTTACTTTTCAAATCTTGCGCGATTCGCATAACCAAAGTGTTACCCCTCTTCAAGGTTTGCTCGAACTTTTGTCTTTCAACTGAGAGCATTTCTAAAATTTCGGCACGCATTTCCTTAAGGTAAGGGAAATCCTCAGACCATTCGCGGATTTGCAGGTTTATTATGTCATCTAATCTGTTTTCAATGTTTAGGGCTTTTAGCAAGCGGTATGTGCGGCGAATCAGCAATCTTGTTAAGTATCCTTCTTGGACGTTTGAAGGCACGACTCCTTCTGCAAGCATGAAGGCTAAGCTTTTCGTATGGTCTGCCACTGCAAAAGCGTTCTCTATGGGCTGAAGGATTTCAGCTAGCTTAGACGAGCTCATGTCAACATGCTCTGCTACTCTATTCCAAGAAGTCCCTCTCTGGGCAGATTTTTCAAGACTGAAAGTACCTGAAAACTTCGCCACTTTAGCCAACAATTTATAGTCGATTGGTCCAATGTCCGCCATCTTGAATATGTCATATAAAATCTCTCCGTAGACTGCGTGAAACCCACTCACAGAGCCTTGTGATAACCATGCATAACGTTCAATACCGTAGCCAGTGTCAACCGTTCGAATGGGCAACTCGACAAATCCATCATTAATAACCTTAAACTTCATGAACACCAAAGTTGCTAGCTCTAACCCACGCACGATAGTCTCCAAGTCGGGTCCTGCGTTTCCACCACCGCTCCACACGTCTTCTTTGTAAATCACCTCTTCGGAAGGAATGCCAAGTTCCCTCGTGACAAATTCGTGATGATACCTGACGGTTTCATCTTTCCAATAAACCTCTTTGTTTGGATAGTTGAAAGCATGATGGCCTCCCATTTCAAAGAATGTGAGATGACGACCGAAAGTTGGACCTGTATTGTCTACATCGACTAGGCGAATGCAAGGTTGACTAATAACTAGAGGATTTGCAGGCGGCGGAACTATACCGTTGGTTACGTATGGCTGAAAGTCAACTATGCTGGCGCTTGTGAGATATAGGTCATCTCGCCATCGCGCTACCACTGGGTAAGGCTTCATCCGCTTATGTCCACGTTTCTCAAAAAAAGACAAGAAAGCTTCCCGCATTTCGCGTAGACTGTAAGCCTTTCGAGTTGGTGAATTGTTGATGAACGTATAAAACGCGCATCCTTCAGAGCTGGCTTCCCCACAAGTCTCCATGTCAGAAATTAGCGTCCAAAAGTATTCACCACATTTCGGGCAAAGTTTCCTTACATAGTCTTGTTCATCGAAAAAGGGAACATAGTACTCTTTTTCGGGAAAGCGTTTCTTCAATTTAATTCCTCAAACTGATGCGAAATTCATGACGTCTTCACATTAAGGTTCTAGGAATCATTTAAACTATTGCGTAGAGAGAAGGTTTTACAAAAAATATCCTAAAGCCATAGAATGCAGGAACAAAAATAGAGAGTGAAGCAACCTTTTATCCGAATAGGGCTCCAAGTCCTTCAAGCGCTGCTTCTTCTTTCTCCTTTTCTTCCTTTTCTGTCTTTTTCTCCTCTTTCTTAGCTTCAGGTTTTGCCTCTTCAGCAGCAGGTGCAGCTACTACGGGTGCAGCCGCCATCACTGTTGGCGCACTTTTTATCGCTTCCTCTATGTCTACTTCTTCTAACGAAGCAACTAAGGCTTTCACTCTAGCCGCATCGGCATTGATTCCAGCCGCCTTCAACAGTTGTGTTACGTTTTCTTCGTTTACTGGTTTTCCAGCGTTATGCAGGAGCAGCGCGGCATAAACGTATTCCATCTTCTTTTCACCTCTTACTTTTTTTACACTCTTCCTTTTCAACCTTTCTGAGCTTTTTCCTTAACCATGTCCAGTCGAGTTTTTAAGCTTAACATTTGCATGTGGGCTTTCCTTAAAATATCATCCACTGTCTCTTTTGTAGGTATATCTTCGTTTACGCTTAATTTGTAGGCATCTTGGTGGGCTTTTTGAAGTAGAAACTTGATGTTATCGGGCGTGGTGTAGGCACTGTTTACTGAGAGATAGAAAGCATATCTGTGCGCTTCTTCAACGGTCTTTCTGGTTTCGTCAATGTCTAAATGTAGTTGTTCCTCCGTAATTATTACCCCATCGTCATAAACAGTTTTTAGCACAAGTCCGGCTTCAACTGATTTTATACCTAACCTTGATAGTATAGTAGCCAAACGCTGTGAAATAGTATCGCCTTCCTTCGCCACCAACGTGTCCTTGTTTATCCATACACTTCCTGATTCTATACGGGTCTTCAAACCCACTGCGCCTAATTGACTAATTATCGGCCCTGGTGGTTGCCCAGTATTTCCTGCTGGGACGATAACATCAAAAGCAGCTATGTCACCAGCTTTCGCTGTGGTTATTACTTTACTCTTTTCCAAAAGCAAAACAAGTTTGAAAGGGTTAAGATCTGTGAACAAGTAAATTGTCGAGCCAGTCAGGTGGTCTTCGAGTTTATCTAAATTTGGCTTGTTTTTAGACTGCATAATTACACGTTTCATAAGTGAGTTTTTGATAACTCGAAGATAGGTGTCTTTTTGCAGTTTTTTTCGAAGTTCTTGCAGCTGAGCAGCGCGCACTTTATACAGACTAGCCAACGCGATAACTTTGTACTGTTGTATTACATTCTCTATTTCTTCGATCTCTTTGGCTTTTTCTTGTAGTATTTGGCGCTGCTCTGTCATTGCAATTTCCTTCTAAACTCTTATTTTCACAGGCTTACCCATAGTGGTTTTAAGGTGAATTGTCGTAATGTTTTTGAGGCCTCTCTTAAGTTTTCCTTCAACTCTCCTCACTATGGTCATGACGTTTTCAGCGATTTCTTCGTCTTTCATGTCTTCTGTTCCTACGGCACATTGAAGAATTGGTTGGCCTCGTAGGCGTATGTTTACAGTTTTTCTCAATTTTTCGATTTGTGCTTTAATGTCTGCTGTAGGGGGGACGGGTTTCGGCATCTTACCTCTAGGTCCAAGAATCGAACCTAAGGTTTTTCCTACTAGAGGCATCAGCGGAGCTTCTGCTATGAAAGCATCATAACAATTTGCCAACTGTTTTTGTCTTTTTTTGTCGGTAGCCAAGGATTCTAATTCTGCGTTGCCTATAACGAATTCTGCGTTGGCTTTCTTTGCCTTAAGGGCAAGCTCTCCTGTGGCAATTACGCATACTTTTACCTTCTTGTTCGGTTTATAAGGGAGTTCTATTGTTTCCTGAATTTTTGCTTCCGGTTTTTTCATATCGATGTCGCGAAGGTTTATGATTAATTCCATGGATTGATTGAATTTTTTCTTTCCAGATTGTTCTTTAACTTGCTTTACTGCTTCTTGAATTGTCTTTGTGTTCAGCGACATCGCCTATGGCCTCGTTTCAAATCTCGTATAGAAATCCGTTATAAAAAGATTGTTACTGTTCTTTCTCGAAAAGGGAATCGTATTTGCCTTCATCTATTTCCTGCTGCGCTTCTCGAGGGTCTTTGCCTTCCACTGTTACGCCCATGCTGACGCAGCTGCCTAAAACTTCTTTGGCTGCAAGCTTGAGCGATTTAGCTAACAGTTCTGGCCATTTCTTCTTGGCTAAACTCACCAATTGCACCATAGTAATGTCGCCGACTTTTTCTTCTTTCGGTTTGCCTGATCCCTTCTCAATTTTCAACGCACTCACAATTAGCGCAGATGTAGTAGGTGTGCCCACAGTGACCTCAAACTCTTTATTTTCAGGATCAACAATAATTTTGACTGGCACTTTCATTCCAGCGTAATCCTTTGTCAGCTCGTTGATTTTGTTCACTATGGCCAGAACATTGACACCAAGCGGACCTAAAGCAGGACCCAATGGTGGCCCAGCAGTTGCTTGTCCACCACTTACTAGCGCATCAATAGTTTTCTTTTCCACCATTCTTTATTCCTCTTTCTTCGCTTTTTCAACAACTTTAACGTAATCCGCGTGAACCGTTATAGGAAGAGTGAAGGTTGCTTCCAAAAGTTCAAGAATTACTTCGCTCTTTGCTTTATCGATTCGAGTAATTTTTGCTCTCATACCCTTAAAAGGTCCACTTATTATCTCCACTACATCTTCAATATTCAACTCTTCAATAACAGGTTTAACCACGATGTATTTTTCCACCTCAGAAAAACTCACTATCCCCGGAACACGAGATCTAACATGTTTTATTCCGGAAATTACTTCTTCAACAAAATGCGGTCCTTCAGCTTCTACAAAAATGTAGCCTTTCAACATTTCTGGCACTAGAACTGCTTTAATTGGTAATTTGGCGCTTTCTATTCTCACTGCAATCAAATTTGCTACGTTTTTTTCTTGTCCAGCGGTGGTGCGGACAGCGAAAACAGAAGTTGAAGACACTTTATCTTTTGACACTTTCAATTCTCCACTTTTAAAGCCCTGAAAGAAGCATTGAAATCAACTTGATAATAAAGCCAACTATACCTATTACTGCAATGCCTATAAAACAGATTTTTGTCGATTGCCAAATCTCCGATCGGCCAGGTTTTGTGGCTAACTTCAGCAATCGACTAACGGATTGAAGGAAAGATCTTATGCCCAAAGTTAATCGCATTGTCAAAACATGAGTTCTAATATAAAAAGCTATTTCAATTAAAATGACCTCGTAACAGTTAAAGAGTGTAATTTGCTTTTAGAGGAAACGCATAAATTGAGAGCAACAAACAAAAAAATTGCACTGCTGCGGATTCACAGACTATTCCAGCTTGCCAAAAATATGATAAACGAAGATGAAAAATTAGCACAGCACTACATTGCTGTTGCTCGAAGAGTTTCTATGGCTTCTAGGGCGCGTATTCCGCAAGAATATCGACGACAGATATGTAAGGGTTGTAAAAAGTTTATTTTGCCAGGTGTTAACTGTCGTGTGCGTATTCAGCAACGCAGAAACCCTCATGTAGTCATCACTTGTGGCTACTGTGGTAAACATATGCGGTTTCCAATGAAAAATCGGAGGAAAACAGAAACATGATAACTCCAAAGATGAAACGCAGGATAAAGCGTGAATTAAGCGATAAAGAGCCCACAGTTTGGATAGGTAAGAACCGAGTTTCGCAAGAAGTTTTAGCGGAGATAGATGGGCGGCTGGAGAGAGCAGAGATAGTGAAAGCGAGAATTCTGAAAACTGCGTTAGGAGAAAATAATGCCAAGGCGATAGCAACAAAAATTGCTCAGCAAACTGAATCAATTCTTGTAGAGGTCAGAGGTCACACTTTCATGCTTTATAGAAAAAAGAAGAAAACATAGTTACAAACACAACATCTTTGGACAAAACATAACGGTTCAAGCGTTGCTTTTGAGCTGTTGCTCTATTTCTCTGATCGTTTTTGGCGTTGGTTGTATTGGAAAATTGTAGATAGGCCCACTTGGTTTTTCGTTGTAGTATGGACGATTGCAGTTGGGGCATCCTGAAGTTAAGAATGGTGCTCCACTTCGAATAGCGCTTTTCAACTGTTCTTGTGAAACTCCGAAGTCAACGATGCGGCCTTTTTCGTTAAATCTCATTTTTTCAAATCTCGTCTTTCTCTGCACTATCAGGTAACGAGCAAGCTGAATTCTTCTGTAATGGCTTATGGTTGGTGGACAGTTATGCTCTAAAGTTGTTCCAGGTATAGGTGTAAAGGAAAAGAGTGCTGGGTAAATGTTGTTGTCTACGCACCATTGAATTGTTCCGATCATTTCTCTTTCTGTTTCACCCAACCCAGCGATAAGATGGGTACTCACCTTACCTTTACCAAACACTTCTACTGCTTCCAACAAAGCATCACGCTGCCTATCCCAATCATATGGCCCACCTGCAAACACGCCTTTAATCTGGTCAAAAACGTCCTTTGTCGCTGCGTCCAAGGAAATTCCCACTCTTTCAACACCTGCCTCCGCCAGCTTCTCCATTTCCTCTTCGTGCAAAGGCTGACACGAGACCGATATAGGCACTTCTGCTCCCTGCGCCTTAATCTCTTTAACCAAGACCAAAAGATCCTCTAAAACCTCGGGATAATTCAAAGCTTGAATGCAGACCCGCCTTATTTCTCCTCTCTGCGCTGCAGCTGCTAGCTTAAGTATCACTTTTTTTGTTTTGAAAATTGGCCAAGTTACTCTGGAAAGCATGTCGGCTCGACTTTTGCTGCTTTTTGCCTGCGAGCAGAAACCGCAATTTGCTGTGCACTTGCCTTCAATATAGGTAAGCAAGTATGCGGTTGTTGGCTGGGCGTCTAAAAAGCCTTCTATCAAATCTAGCACTATTGCTGAGCCTGATGAGACTCGAACTATGGCTTTTAGAACTGATTTTTTTGTCTCGGTGCAAACAAGTTTTTCAGGTAACATGGTCTTTCTACAAATCGTCTGCTAAGTATTTTAGGTCTAAAGGCTTTATCTTAAACCCTGATCCAACGCTTACGAGAAACGAATCGAATTTACCTATGATTTGTCCCCAATCCATTGCAAAGGTTCGCATAAAATCACTATACAGCACATAGTCCTTGTGAAATGATATCATAACGATGTCTGATCCAAATCCTTCACCTTCAGCAGCAAAAACAATGTTTGGATGTTTACTTGTCCATTTCTCTGCGCGTTTCACTATTTTCTCGGCTTCTTCTGCTGAGGGGTAAGACTTCATTTTGATAAAGGTGAAAGCCAAGATTTGGTAGCCGAGTTTAGCAAATTCTGGAACCACAGTGTAGGTTTTTATGTATTCCTTTTGTAGTTGGGCTCTCGTTCTAGTGACTGTTGGCTGTGAAACTCTCAAAATGCGGGCTATCTCTCTGTCGCTTCTCTTAGAATTTTTCAGTAACTCTTTTAGTAGTCTAAGAAGTTTTTGCTGTTTCATAGAGATCTATTCATAATAATCCCTTTAAAAAGCTTGGTAAAACTGCGTGTAGCAAGATTTAGGTTTGCAAGTGTGAGCAGAATCGATGATACGCGAATTTGAAATGCGAATTTTATAAGTGAGTGTGAAAGCTTGTATTGCATTCGGGGCTTTGACTGTGAACTACGAAGAACTACTGGGAGCGGACGAAAAAAAGCTCGACGAAACTCTGGAAAAAGCACGGGTGGTAAGCCAAAACCATTTTGACAAGAAAATTCGCTTCTACGCTCCCAGCTTTATCCACTACAAAACAGATTACTACCGTTCCTCTCCAACTGTTTTTCCGTCAATTTCCATAACAGGTTCTTCATGTGCTTTAAAATGTAAACACTGCGGCGGCATTGTTCTAAACACTATGTATCCCGCTTGTTCACCCCAGAAACTTGTAGAGCTTTGTAGAACCTTGAAAAACAAAGGTGCTGTAGGTTGTCTGATTAGTGGGGGATGTTTACCAGATGGTTCAATGCCACTTGAAAGGTTTGTAGACGCGATAGCAGAGATTAAGCAAAAGCTAGAATTAACTTTGGTGGTTCACACAGGCATTGTCAATAAGAACGTGGCGAGGCAGTTGAAGGAGGCTGAGATAGACGCTGCTTTAATTGACATAATCGGCTCAGACGAGACGATTAAAGAAATTTACAATTTAAATGTTAGTGTAGCAGATTACGGAAAGTCGCTTCAAGCATTAAGCGACGCCGATATTTCAATTGTGCCGCATGTTTTGGTGGGTCTTCATTACGGCAAGCTGAAAGGCGAACTACATGCGCTAAAAATGATCGCGGACTACAATCCTTCAGCAGTCATCATAATCGCTTTTATGCCCGTACACGGCACTGCAATGGAAAAAGTTTTGCCACCTTCTCCTTCGGTTATAGGTAAGGTGCTTGTGGTGGCTAGGTTGATGATGCCGTCTACACCTTTGGTGTTAGGGTGTATGAGGCCGAAAGGTGTGCATAGAGCTAAAACGGATGTTATGGCTGTTAAGGCTGGTGTGAACGCTATAGCTTTTCCGGCAGAAGAAGCAGTGAAGCTAGCTAAGTCATTAGGCTATGACGTTTCTTTTTCTTCCTTCTGTTGTTCTCAGATTTTCGAAGATCTGAAAACTGGAAAACTTTAGGTGTTGGATAGTCTTCTTGACAAGCAAAAAGTAGAAGGAAGGTTTCATTTAGAAGTAAATCGCCAGAGTGAGCTCATTATTTGATTTTTGAGCGTTTTTATTTGTTTGCTTAGTCGTTTAGCGTCCTCTTTTGTTATTCCCTGATGAATGAGCTCTTTTTCGAACGCTTTCCTTGCTTTTCTCACTTTCCAGTCTAATGTTATCCAGATTAGAAAGAGTTGGGAGAGTAATAAACTGATTCGGGGAATCATGCTGAGGATTGTTTGTATTCGCAAGTCCGTGGCTCCGCTTCAGGTGAGAGGGTTAGGATTAGTCTTCTTCCTCTTCTGAATTTAATCCCTTTTCTTTCATTTTTTTAGCGATTTTTTCCGCAATTTTCTTCTGTAGTTCTTCTTTCATTTCTGGGGAGAATGAGTCTTTTTTGCCGATTTGCTTAAAGAGGTCACCGAGGCCTGTGAACGTTTTCATATAGTCTTCTGTCATTTTCAGCGCCATATCGTCGGGTATCCCACTGTCTTTTAGTTCTTTGTAGAAGGCGCCTGCAGCTTTACCCATGCTGCGTCCTGCCTCTTCGCTGAAGACGCTTGCAATGATGCTTTTGATAAGTGTTGGAATCTGGGTGGAGACAGCGCTTAGAATTTCCTTAACTTCTTCTGCTTCTTCTCTTGGACTTTTTTCTCGGTCTCTATCTTTTTTTTCTAGCATTTTGTTACCTCCTTTGTTTTTAACGGATAAGTGTGTAACGTCTTAGTATTGTGATGCCTTCTGCTTTTTTGCGTTCCGCTTCTAGCAACGCTTTTTCTATCATAAGATTATTATGCTTTGTAACTGCGAAGTCAATGCTTGCAGTTGAGGTCTCTGTTTGCGGGGTTGTCTTTTTTATCCCAAACATTTCATTTCTAGTTAAACTATTTTCCATGTTTCATTCACCTCACTATAATAGAAGGTGTGGGCACTCTAGTTTAGTCTCGTGGGAAAAAGTGGTCAGTTACTTGGTCACTGTTCGGTTAGTTCGTATTTTTTGCCGAAGCCTTCCACTTGGCGAACAATGCCTTCTTTTTCAAGTTGCTTTACACGTTGTCTGATTATGCGTCGTGAGGCTGTGCCTCGCATGGCTTGAACTTGGCGCGTTATGGCGGAGATATTTAGGGATCCTTTTACGGCGAGGGCTTGTATTATGCATCGGCTCATTTCGTCTCTGGCAACATCTGGCTTTTTTATGATTTGTTCTGCTGTTTTTAGTCGTGCTGCGATTTTTAATGGTTCTTCATATAAGCCTAAGCCGACTTTTGTAAGTCGTAATGATGCTGCTAGTCCTTCGTATTCGGGTTTTTCGAGAATTAATGTTTCAAGGGTGTCTAAGCGTTTTATTATCAGGTCTAGCTTTTTGCTTAACTCTTCAGCGCTAGTGGCTGATTTGGGCTGCGGCTTTTTCTTGTTTTCACTCATCTCTAAGCAAACACGCTTCGGATAGAAAAGGTATAAAGTTCACTGTTTAAATGATTATACCCTCAACTTTGACAGACCTTCACATCGCTGGATTTGTCATTAGCATAAAACAGAGATCGGATAGAGCTGTCAAGTAAATTTTCTTCTTACCCTTCTTTACACTTTTAATACACATTTCATCTAAGATTCTAATAAGTTAGGTGAAGGAAATGTTGGATATACCGTCAATTTCAGCAATAGTTGCAGCTGTAGGTGTGATTGTAGGTGTTGTCTACTATGCTCTTCAAATTTGTCATCAGACAAAATTGAGACAAATGGACTTGCTCATGAACCTGCGCGCGCAATTATAAAAACTCAGTTAGACTGAAACTTGCATATATTGAGCATTCATCAGGGCTGGTAGGACTTTTTGCAAGTTTTGTCTTCGCAAGCATTATTTTCATATTGAACCGTGAACCAGTTGACGCTCTCTCGCAGTTAGTTCTTTTTATGTTTTTTATAAAATTCTTGCTTTTGATTGGGCTTATTATGGTGGCTCATGTTGAGGCTTTTGTTATTACTGGTCTAAAGGAACCCGAGACATCAACAAAAGTCAAGATTATCAACACAACGTTCATTTCCGCTATTTTCCTATAGCTCATCTCAGTTATAATTTTGTTTTTCGCTCGCAACTTGATATATTTAGGCGTCGCCTCCACGTTTCTGGTGGCTGCAGCTCTGTTGTTAATACATTGTTTTCTTTGGAGACCCTTTGCCAAAGGTCGTTCCTTCATATAATTTTATTGACAGCGCATGTATTTAGTGTAACTTTAGAAACGCTCAAACGGTCTCTACATAAGAACTTATTAGTCCTTTTTCTCTTCTCTCTTCTGCTTCACTTCCTTAGCCCCTTTGTTTGCCCCTGCAAACGCCGACAACCCTAAAATCTCTCCTTTAACCATGTCCATCGGAATCGCAAACACAATAGTATTGCTCTGATCATAGCTAATATCCTCCAAACTTGACAATGTACGCAGATACAAAGCCCGATTGCTCATCTGCTGCACCGCCTTTTCCAAGTTCTCAGCAGCCGTCAACTCGCCTTCACTCTTAATAATCACCGCTCGCTTCTCCCGCTCAGCCTCAGCCTGCCGCGCAATCACCCGCTTCATATCCTCAGGCAGCTCCACATTCTGCAAGTTCACTGAAGTAATATCTACACCCCAATCCTGCGTCTCCCTATCTACAATCTTCGCAATCCTATTTGCAATCTCATCCCGCCTCGCCAACAACTCATCCAACTCAACATCCCCAACCACATCCCGCAACGTCGTCTGCGCATACTTCATCACACTATTCCAAACATTCTGAATATTAACCAAACTATCCTTCGTATTCACCACCTTCATAAAAACCACCGCATCCACACTCACACTAATATTATCCTTAGTCATAACCTCCTGCCGCGAAACATCCAAAGTAATAATACGCCTATCCTGCTTCAAAAAACTCTCAGCCAAAGGCCACTTAAAGAAGAAACCAGGACCCACCAACCGCTGAAACTTCCCAAACCGCAACACAATAGCCTCCTCCCACTCCTTATTAATCGCCACACAACCAGGCAAGAAAGCCAAGGAAACAAAAGCCACAATCGCAAACACAGCAGACACAACGCTTGGAAAAGCAAGAACAGCCAAAACTAGAAACAGCAAAAACAACATCAAGAAAAACGCAAACGGACTAGGAGAACCAGAATACTGCTCACCCCGCCCAGCCGCAACAACCGAAACATCAGCATCACTCATCTCTTTTACACTCACCTCCTCCTAACCCAACACATCTATTATATACAACCCTATTTCTACTTTACCAACACCACAAAACCACCCATATTTGGATCCTAATAGAATGGTCTAATCACTGCGCAGAGAACACACACAAAACTCCACAGATACATTTAAATGATTAATGAATTCACCTATTAAAAGACACACATCAGCAAGAGGGCAAAAAATGAGCGAAATGACAACCCAAATCCTCCAAGAAAGCCTAGGAAAAACAGTACTCGTACGCCTAAAAGGCGGAAAAAGCCTACGAGGAAAACTGAAAGGATTCGACCAACACCTAAACCTAGTACTCGAAGAAACAGAAGACACAACAGACCCAGAAAACACTGAAAAACTAGACATCCTAATCGTCCGAGGCGACAACGTAGTAATAATCTCACCACCTCCAAGGTGAAAAACATGGGGAAAGGCACCGCATCCTTCGGAAAACATGGAACAAAACTGATACACACCAAATGCAGGAGATGCGGAAGAAGAGCCTACAACTTAAGGAAAAAAAGATGCTCCGCATGCGGCTATGGAGAGTCCCCCACTCTGAAAACATACTCGTGGCGAACCAAAACTCTTCAAGGTGTAAGAAAAAGATAGCAACACTCTTTTCTGCAGCGTTTCAACAGTTGAAATCTTTCTCGGCAATCGACCTTAATGAGCCAAAGTTTGCGTAACACTAAAAATCTTTGATTCTCATTACAGAATAAGTGGAAAGAAAATATGATGGAAAAGATAGAAGTCAAAGACGTAGAATCTTTCAAAGTCGCAGCCTTAAGAATACGATCCTCCCGATCAAAAGAAGAAGAATACTTTAAACAGCTCCTAAAATGGTTAAAGCAAAGAGATATCAGACCACGCAAAAAGTTGACGATTCTTTCCGATGAGCTTTACGAGTTCAATTCCAACAACATCGTCACATACGAAGTATGCTTTGAGATAAAAGAACCTGTAGAAAAAGACGAAAGAATCCAGATCAGAGAACTGCCAGAACAAAGAATGGCTACGATAACTCATCGTGGCCCCCACGAAAAAATTTCCTCTACCTACAAAGCTCTACTTAAATGGATTGAAAATAAAGGATATGCGATAAAAGGTCCACCAAGGGAAGTGCATATTATTCATCCGAATTTGAAAGATAA
>Ga0209635_10000067_pt1 | contig 58153 bp, 48 predicted proteins | sample DeeMarSWOR230_32_FD_187463 | JGI IMG/M metagenome (GOLD analysis project Ga0209635, IMG submission 187463) | Marine sediment microbial communities from White Oak River estuary, North Carolina - WOR-2-30_32 (SPAdes) (version 2) | ecosystem: Environmental > Aquatic > Marine > Intertidal zone >...
GGTCGAGCGGTCCCGGCCCACGCGCTCAGCCACCTGACCCTGGGTCAAGCCGAATTCATCGATCAGCCGGCGATAGGCATGCGCCTCATCCAGGGTGCTGAGGTCCTCGCGCTGCAGGTTCTCGATGAGCGCCATCACGAGCATGGTCCGGTCGTCCACGTCGCGGATGACCGCCGGCACGTGCGACCAGTCCAGAACTTGAACCGCCCGCCAGCGCCGTTCCCCCGCTACGATCTCCCAGCCCCCATCGGTAGGCCTCACCACCAAGGGCTGAAGCAGCCCGTTCTCGCGAATCGACGCCACGAGACCGTCGAAAGACTCGTCGGGGTGGCCCTGCCTCGGCTGAAACGGGTTCGGGCGCAGCTCAGCTACCGGGAGCTCCTCGAACTCGCGTGCCTCAGCGCTCTCCTCCTGCAGGTAGTCACCGAGAAGTGCGCCCAGCCCCTTACCCAGTCGCTTCTGTTGCTTTCTGGCCACTGCCATTCCTGCCCATAAGTTCTTTTGCTAGCGCAAGATAGCTCGCTGCACCGGATGAGAGAACGTCGTAGAGAACGATCGGCTTGCCGAAGCTCGGCGCCTCGGCCAGGCGGATGTTGCGGGGGATGGAGGTCCGGAACATCTTCGGCCCAAAGTACTCCCGGGCCTCTTCCGCCACCTGCCGCGAAAGGTTCAACCTGTCGCTGTACATCGTCAGAAGAACACCCTCGATCTGCAACCGCGGATTCAGGCTGCGCTGTACCAGCCGAACCGTGTTCAGCAACTGCGTCAGTCCTTCCAGGGCGTAGTACTCGCACTGGATCGGGATCAGCACCGTGTCGGCGGCCGCCAGCGCGTTGATCGTCAGCAGGCCGAGCGACGGCGGCGAGTCGACGATGATGTACTCATACCGCCCCCGGATCGGCTCCAGCGCATCTCGCAGCAGCGTCTCCCGACCCGCACGCCTGGCCAGGGCCACCTCGGCGCCCAGCATGTCGCGGTTCGAAGGCAGGAGGTCGAGCAGCGGGAAGTGCAGCGACTGCAGCACAACGTCCTCCGCAGGCGTCCCTTCGAGCAGAACCTCATAGATCGTCTTGGCGAGCTGGTCGCGTTCGACGCCGAGGCCACTCGTGGCGTTCGCTTGCGGATCCGCGTCCACAAGCAGAGTCGGGCGCTCGGCGACGGCGAGGCAGGCGCCCAAATTGATGGCGGTGGTGGTCTTGCCGACGCCGCCCTTTTGATTGGCGATGGCTATGACTCTCGACATTGGAACACCAGGCCCGGACAGGAGCGAGGCGGGGTGGGCTCAGGTTCGCCCCCATTATACCCGGGCGGCGCGGCCGAGGAAAGGGGTGGGTGTTTCACGTGAAACATCGGGGGTGGCGGCAGCGCCCTGGCGAGGTCGGCCGCCAAGCGGATCATCGGCAGCCGAGTCCGACCCGCGATCGGCAGCGGGGCAAGGCTCACTACTATATATAGGAGTGGCCAAGTCTGCTGACCCAACATCTTGGGTCCGATCGCCCAGCCATTGTTTCACGTGAAACGTGCACAGCTCATAGGCCGCCTCCCCGCACGCCTGCGCAGCGGGACTGCGCAGGGTCCACCCATCAGCCGCCAGCGGGCCGACCTTCACCTGCGCGATCTGCCCGCTGACGCTTGCGCACCTCCATCATCAAGTTCTGGAGATCGCTGGGAGAGACGCCGGGAATTCGTGCCGCTTGCGCCAACGTGCGCGGGCGGATGCGCTCGAGCTTCTGACGCGCCTCGGTGGAGAGACTGTCTAGGTCCAGATAGGGCAGACCCGCCGGCAACTTGAACTCAGCCTGCCGGTGCAGTCGCTCGGCGCGCGCCCGCTCATTGGCCACGTACCCGGCATACTTGATCTCCATCTCCAGCGTCGCGAGCTCATCCGGGTGCGGAGCGCCGTTGCCCGCAGCGAGCCCACCCGGTCCCACGAGATCCAGGAGGCTCACCTCCGGCCGGCGGACCAACTTGGCCAGCGCCGTCGGCTCTGCGATGGGTGTACTGTCCCGGGCTTCCAGATAGGCGTTCACCAGATCGGGCTGCACCACGGTACTCGCCGCCCAGGCCGCGGCCTCCTCCGCACGCTTCAGCCTCTCGTCGAGCACCCGCCGCTGCGCAGCGCTGAGCAGCCCCAGTTGGGCGGCCCGCGGCCCCAGCCGGCGTAGCGCGTTGTCCTGCCGGAGCAGGAGCCGGAATTCGGCCCGGGACGTGAACAGCCGGTAAGGCTCATCGACGCCCTTGGTGACCAGGTCATCAATAAGCACCCCGATGTAGGCTTCGTCACGGTCAGGCACCCACGCCTCGCGATCGAGCGCGGCGAGTCCAGCGTTGATCCCAGCGGCGATCCCCTGGGCCGCAGCTTCCTCGTAGCCCGTGGTGCCGTTCACCTGGCCAGCGAAATACAGGCCCGACAGCCCCCTGACCTCCAACGTCGGGGTGAGCTGGTGAGGAGGGAAGTAGTCGTACTCGATCGCGTACCCGGGCTGCGTCATGCGTGCCTGTTCCAGGCCAGGTACCGCCGCCAGGAGTTCCCGCTGCACGTCCGGGGGCAACGAGGTGGCCAAGCCGTTGAGGTAGAGTTCGGTCGTCTCCAGACCCTCCGGTTCCAGAAACAACTGGTGGCGTGCCGCGTCTGGAAACTTGACGATCTTGTCCTCGATGGACGGGCAGTAACGGGGACCACGGCCGGAGATCTCGCCGCCGTAAAGCGCTGAACGCTCCAGGTTCCTCTGGATGATCTCCTTCACCTCCTCGCCGGCCCAGGTAATCCAGCAGGGGCGCTGCGGCAGGCGCTTGGCCCGCTCCCAGAACGAGAAACGGAAGCCCCCAGGATCACCGTCCTGTCGCTCAAGCTTCGCGTAGTCCACCGTGCGGCCGTCCACGCGAGGCGGCGTGCCGGTCTTGAAGCGAGCCAGCTCGAGGCCCAGCGCCTCGAGCTGCTCCGAGAGCTCGATCGCTGGGGGGTCACCGACGCGGCCCGCCGCTTGGCGGATGCCGCCGCCGATATGAATGCCGCCGCGCAAGAACGTTCCTGCGGTAACCACGACACGGTGCCCTCGGAAGACGGACCCCTCCACCCCGACGACGCCGGCGACGCGATCACCCTGGAAGAGGAGGCTCTTTACCGTGGTCTGGAAGAGATCGAGGTTCGCGATACCCTCCAGGAGCTCCCGCAGGGCCCGGGGATAGAGCCAGCGGTCGCACTGGGCACGCGGTGCCCAGACGGCGGGTCCCTTGCGACGGTTGAGCATCCGGAACTGAATGGACGTTCGATCGGTGGCGCGGCCCATCAGACCGCCCAGCGCGTCCACCTCGCGCACCACCGTGCCCTTCGCCACGCCACCGATCGCCGGGTTGCAGGACAGCTGCCCCACCCGCGCCAGATAGGACGTAACGAGAAGCGTTCGCACACCCAGACGCCCCGCTGCGGCGGCCGCCTCGCATCCGGCGTGGCCACCACCCACGACTATGACGTCGTAATCCCTGGTCATCTCACTCGTGCGATCCTCGCGCCGCTTGCCCTCGGACGTGCTGCGCCCGCCGACGTGTGGCTCTTTGCCCAACGAACGCTCATATTAGCACAGCACGTTTTCCTGACCAGACCCGACGTGCATACGCCCTCATGTGCGCCGATCAAGAGATCTTCAAGGCCTTCAAGGTTCACGGCATGGTGCAGGGCGTCGGCTTTCGTTTCTGGGCCGAACGCGAAGGCCGCCGCCTTGGTCTGCGTGGACTCGTCCGCAACTGCGTTGACGGGACCGTGGAGATCGCTTTCGCCGGCTCCCTCGATGCGGTGCGAGCGATGTCGGAGCGGCTCAAGACCGGTCCGCCCGCCGCTCAGGTGGTGCGCCTAGAGGAGTTGCCGCCGCCCGTCGAGCTGCCCGCGGACTTCCGAATCGGCTTCTGAGTGCAGGACGCTGAACCGGCCCGCGGCTTCCGAATGGAACCGCACCCCCCACGAAGACAGCTCCTAACAGCAGCGCTCAAGACCCCTCCTGCCCTGGCCGCATTCGCCTCTCGCTGCTGGCAACGCGCCACGGCGTTAGCATAAGCCTTGACTCGGTAACGTACTCGACGCTGCGGTTAACCTGTTGGCAGACAATGGATTACAGCCCCTGCCCGGCACGCTAGCGCCGTGCCGCTGGCTCAAGGCTGTGCTATTCGCGGCCTCCCTGGTAGCGGGCCAGGACAACGCGCGCTACACAGAACGAACTAGCCGAGCTGCACGACCGCTTGGGCTCGGATAGTGCCGTGATCGTCGACTTCAAGAGTCTGGCAGACCGGTGGTGGCTTCCAACGGAACACGAGCTTGGGGAAGCCTTGCCACTGGTGGTCCTCAGGCGGGGCGGTGGACGGTGCCGTCTACCGCCGGCGAGTGGACAGTGTCCCGTGGCAGGGCCCGCGTGCCGTACTGAGAAGCTTCAGCGAGCCCGGCGCACTACCCGACCCGGCATCGCCCCGGTGTGCTCGCTATCCTTCAGCACTTGGGTGCCGTTGACAAAGACGTGCAGCACGCCGGTGGCGTACTGGTGCGGCTCGCTGAATGTGGCGTGGTCGATGATCGTCGACGGATCGAAGACAACCACGTCGGCGAAGTAGCCTGGGGCAAGGTAGCCACGCCGCGCGATGCCCAGGTTAGACGCCGGTAACGAGGTCAGGCGACGCACTGCTTCCTCGAGTGTTATGACCCTCTCCTCGCGCACGTACTTGCCCAGCAGTCGTGCGAAGCTGCCGTAGGCCCGCGGGTGCGGGTTCGACTTGAGGAAGACGCCTTCAGGCGCCAGCGATTCCGCGTCGGAACAGAAGCTCACCCAGGGCTCGGCGATCTTCTTTCTGACGTTCTCCTCCGACATGATGAAGTAGACGGCCCCCACACTGCTCTCGTCTTCGATAACGAGATCCATCGCCGTCTCCTCCGGCGACGTCCCGCGCAGCACCGCGACCTCGGCGAGAGATTTGCCGGTCAGCGGCTTCAGTGTCTCATTCTTAAAGCCGACGAGCAGTATGTTCTCCGGCGCGCCCGCCGCCAGGTAGAGGTTCTCCCACTGATCGGTGGGGGTCCTCATCTCTTCCACGACCCGCACCCGGATGGCTGGGTCCTTGAGCCGCTCCACCCACTGCCGCTGCCCACCCTCCTGTACCCAAGGCGGCATGGCGGCGTTGAGCCCGGTGGCGCCGGCCGTGTAGGTATACATGTCCGCCGTGATCTGCAGGCCCTCGGCCCGCGCTTGCCCCACCCGCTCGATCACGCCATCCAGCTTGGGCCAGTTCGCCTGGCCTGCCGCTTTCAGGTGGTAGATCTCCGCCGGGATCCCTGCCTCACGGGCGATGGTGATGAACTCCTCCAGCGCCTCCAGCAGCTGGTTCCCCTCACTGCGCAGGTGCGAGATGTACATGCCGCCGTACTCAGCGGCGACTTTGGCGAGTTCGATCAGCTCGTCGGTGTCGGCGTAGAAGGCGGGGGTGTAGATGAGCGAGGAGGCGAGCCCCACTGCGCCTTCCTCCATCGCCTGGCGCACGAGCTCGCGCATCTCCGCAAGCTCCTCCGGCGTGGGCGGCCGGTCCTCGTAGCCCACAACATAGATCCGCACGGTCGTCGCCCCCACAAACGAGGCCACGTTGGGGCTAACGCCCCGCTCGACCAGGTAATCGAGGTACTCTCCCAGTGTCGTCCATTCAATGTCGTACTTGATGTCACCCTGCTCCTCGACTGCCTCCCGCTTCATGCGCTCGCTGAGCGGGCCCATCGACCACCCCTCACCCATCACTTCTAGGGTGACACCCTGACGAATGTCGCTCTGTGATCGCCCGTCCTCGATCAGCGACTCGTTGGCCCAACTGAGCATGTTGATGAAGCCGGGTGTGACAGCCAGGCCGCTGGCGTCGATCTCGGTGCGGCCGCGTCCACGCTCCAGCGTGCCAATGGCGGCGATCGTATCGCCCGCGATGGCCAGATCCGCCACGAAGGGACTGTCGCCGCGACCGTCATAGATTGTGCCGCCGCGTATCACAATGTCGTAGTCCGCGGGCGGGCGGCAGGCAGACACGACGAGCGCCAGGACCAGTAAAGCACGGATACCGAACATAAGGCCTCCCGGAAGAGCAGGGCTGAAACGGGGCTTTCCTGACAGGATACAGCTCGCGACTCAGGGACCGCAATCGCGAGACCTACTCACTTGCCGATGCAGAACTCCGCGAACACTCGCTCAAGCACGTCCTCGGGCGCGATGACGCCAAGCATCTCCTCGAGGGCCTGTGCAGCCCCACGCAGGTGCGTCGCGGCCACCTCGGGAGCCAGCTCTGAGGAGCGCGCTTCCAGAAACGCATTCATCTCAGTCCGCGCGCGTCGGAGCTCGCGCGCGTGGCGCTCGCGGGTGATGAGCGGCGCCCCTCCTTCAAGAGCCAGGCTGCCGGAGAAGGCTGCGCTCATCAGGTGGTCGCGGAGTTCCCCCAATCCCTCGCCCGTCAGTGTCGATACAGAGACCTGCGGTAGGTCGGCCGTGCCCGCCGCGTCCCTGGCCCCTGTGGAGACGAGATCGCTCTTGCTGCGCACGAGCAAGACCGAGGCGTCGACCTGCTCAAGGAAACCCAGCTCTTCGTCGCATAGAGCGCGTCCGGCCTCCGCGCAGAACAGCACGATGTCGGCGCTGGCCAGATAGCGGCGCGCCACCTCGATTCCCAGGCGCTCGACTTTGCCCGACGCGTCGCGCAGGCCCGCAGTATCCACGAGCCGGAAGGGATAACCGCCCAAGGAAACGAGCGCCTCCACAGCATCGCGCGTGGTGCCGGGCTCCTCGGTCACGATCACTCGCTCCACACCGCAGAGCGCGTTGAACAGGCTCGACTTTCCCGCATTCGGCCGGCCAGCGATCACCGTGAGTGCGCCCTCGCGGAGCAGCTCGCCTTCTGCGGCTGTCTCCAGCAGGTGATCGATGCGCGCGACGACGTCCTCGGCCGCCATCTCAATTCGCTCAGGCCGCACCGGGCCCTCATCCTCCTCGGGGAAGTCGATCTCGTAGACGAGCAGCGCCTCACAGCCGATGATCGCCGCACGCAGCTCCTCAATCCGCCTCGAGAGGCCACGGTCCAGCTGATGCAGGGCGGAGCGCTGCTGCGCAGCGGAGCGGCCGTCCACCAGGTCGAGGACGGCCTCGGCCTGGAGCAGGTCGAGCTTCCCGTTCAGGTAGGCCCGTCGGGTGAACTCGCCGGGCTCGGCCAGGCGGGCGCCGGCGGCGTGCAACGCGTCGAGCACGAGCTGGGGCCCTAACGGCCCGCCGTGGCAGCCCAGCTCCAGCATGTCCTCGCCGGTATAGCTCTCAGGTCCAGGGAAGTAGGTGCTGAGCACCCGATCCACTTGCTCGCCCGTCTCCGGGTGTCGAAGCCAGCGCAGCGAGGGTCGACGCTCCGCCAGCGACTCGCCGAGGGTGCGGGTGATGAGCCGGGTCACCTCAGGCCCGGATGCGCGCACCACCGCGATCGCCGCCCGACCCGGCGCCGTGGAGATCGCCGCTATGGTGTCCTGGTGCATAAGGGCAAGACGCGGCCAGCGGGTGGGCGGCAGCGTCGCCTAGCTCTTCAGGTTCAACGGCTTCTTCGGGTTCGCCAGCGCCGGCTGCGCGGCCGCCGCGCGGCGTTCCTTGGCCAGGTACAGCTGCTGAGGCAAGGACGCCAGGTTCATCGTCGCGTAGTACAGGTTCAACCCCGACGCGAAGTTAAGGAACAGAATGACCAGCATCACCGGCATCACCCACATCATCATTTTCATCTGTGGGTTGGTCTGCGGCATCGACCGCTGGCCGATCCACTGGAGCAGGAAGATCGAGGCACCCATCAGCAGCGGCACGATGTAGTACGGATCCGGCCGCGAGAGATCAGGCAGCCAGAGGAAAGGAACGCCACGGAACTCGATCGTATCCCGGAACACGAAGAAGAGAGCGATCAAGATGGGGAAGGGAAGCAGCATGGGCAGACAACCGCCGAGCGGATTGATCTTGTGCTCGCGGTAGAGCTTGACCATCTCCTGCTGCAAGCGCTGCGGATCGTTCTTGTACTTGTTCTGAATCTCCTTCATCAGGGGCTGGACGCGCATCGTCGCCATCTGCGACCGCATGCTCTTCTGGTAGAGCGGGAACAGCACAACGCGGATACCGATGCCGAAGAGGATGAGGATCCACCCGTACGAGAGGTGCAGCACGTTGCGCATCCACACGAGCGCCGCTGTGATGGCGCCGGCCAGCGGCCTGAGGATCGGCTGCAACCACTTGTACCCGTAAGGGATCACCTGGTCGAGTTCGTGTCCGACGGCGGAGAGCTGACCGGGATCCAGCGGCCCCACGTAGATGCTGTACGCGAAGCTGCCATCGCGTCCGACCGGGAAGCTGGCCAAGCCCTCGGCGCGGTATGGCTGCGGAAGGCCCGTGATGAGCAAGCCACCGAAGCGACGTTCCGCGTCCGCATCCGGCGGCAGCACCACTGCGATCGCGAAGTACTTGGTCCGCACCGCCACCCAATCGAAGGGTCCGTCCAGGTTCGCCCCCTCACCTGCCTCCAGCCCTCCGATCTTCTGCGACTTCACACCACCAAGCCCCTTTGCCGTAAACGCCAGGTTGGCTTTGTAGTCGCCCTCAGGGTCCCACGCGTTGCTCAGCAGCCCCGCGCCCAGCCCCAACGTCCACCATCCCATCGGCTGCACGCCCAGCAGGCGGCCCTCCAGGTCAATCACATAGCTGCCTGGGTGGAAGGTGTAGCGCAGCTCTAGCCGGAATGACGCCCGCGGATGTTGATAAACAAAGCTGAGGTCTTGCGGCTCGCCGATTGTGCCGAGGTGGAGCTCCGTCCGCGCGGCTTCGAAGGTTGCGAGCCCCAGGTCCAACGTGTCATCGCCGACCAGCCAACGGTGGGTCAAGAAGTCCTCCGCCAGTGGCGGCACCAGCTGCACAGGCTCGCCCTTGCTGTCAGGAGCTAGCGATTCGAATTCGAGCAGCTCGGCCGAGATGAGCCGCGCGCCCCGCTCGCCGAACGCCAACCGGTACAGCGGGCTGCGCACCCAGACGGTGTCCTCGGGCCCGAGTTCCGTCGGCTCGCTCACGGCGGGAAGCGCGAGCTCCTCCTGGGCCGGCACCTGCGCGCCCACTATCTCTGGGGCCTCTCGCTCGACCTCTTCTGTGCGTGGCGTGGCGAGCGTCTCAGCGGGCGCCAGGGCCGCTTCCTGCTCGCCAGCAGGCCGCTGGGGCGCGGGCGGTGAGAACAGGATGTTGACGACGAATACGACCGCCATCATCAAGACGATCGCCAGGACCAGGCGCTTCTCCATACCCATACTAGGGCACCGGGTCGTAGCCGCCTGGACGGAACGGATGGCAGCGGCAGACGCGACACACCGCCAGCCAGCTGCCCTTCAAGGCGCCATGACGCTGCAGCGCCTCAACCGCGAACTGGGAGCAGCTCGGTGTGTAGCGGCACGACGGCGGCAGCAGCGGTGATACGGCGAGCTGGTAGCCGCGGATCAGCATTACGAGCAACCGTGCAAGCATAGCTGTTCCGCAAGTTCCGCGATCTCTTGCCAGAGCTGGCGCGGTTCCGCGTCGTACGCCTGAGGTCGCGCCCTGATCACGACATCGAGAGCTACTCCGCGGTCGCGGCAACGGGGCAGCAGCTCGAGCCGTGCGCCCTCTCTCAACCTCCGCTTCAAGCGATTCCGCTCTACAATCTTGCGCCCGTGGCGCGGAACCACCAGCGCCATGCGTGGACGCGAAGCGGGGGAATCAGCGGCGAACACCTCCAGGTGACTCGTTCGCCGCCGCTTCCCCCGCCGCAACACCGCTCGTATCTCCGACCTGCGTCTGAGCCGCGCGCCTCGCGGTAGCCGCTGACGGCCCCGGGCGCGGCCTACTTCTTGGGGGCCGCCACCGCGAGGCGTTTGCGGCCCTTGCGGCGGCGCCGTCTCAAAACCTGCCGGCCCGTTTTGATCCTCTGCCTGGCCCGGAAGCCGTGCTTGCGCAGACGCTTCCGATTCCGAGGGCGGTACGTCGGTTTCATGGGGTCGGCCCCCCGATGACGTTGCGAACCAAAGACTTCTCACGTTTCCGCAATGAGCGCCCGAATATATGCGCTACCGCCCACCCGATCAACCCGACTCGAGCGGGCCTCAGAGCCCAAACAGCGCCGTCAGCAAAGATCTCAGGCCAAGGATCGCTGCCACCGCCACCGCCAGCAAACCCAACACGTTGCTGGCTCGGCTGTTCACTCGGCCACCCAACAGACCACGGTCGTTCGCCAGGTAGAGCAGGAAGCCGGCGACGATCGGCAACAACAGGCCGTTGGCCGCCTGCGCAAAGATGATCGCTGGTACCGGCCGCAGCGCAAGCAGCGAAGAGAGCACACCGGTCCCCAGAACCAGGATCCACACCACTCGAGCTCGCGCCGATCTGAGCCCGCCCCCCCAACCGAGCACCCCGCACGTGGCATACGCCGCTGCGAGCGGCGCCGTAATAGCCGAGGACAAACCCGCAGCCAGCAGCCCGCAGGCAAAGAAGCCTCCTGCCCAGCGGCCCAACAGAGGCTCCAGGGCACGGGACATATCAGCGGCGTTCGTTACTCGCAAAGTCGCTGGCAGTGCGGCCGCCGTGACCAGCACCGCGATGGAGATGGCCCCGCCCAGCGTGACGGAGATCCCCGTATCGGCGCGAGCAGCAGCGAGCCCCGCCTCCCCCCTCCAACGTTCGCGCACCGCCGATGCGTGCAGGAACAGGTTGTAGGGGACCACCGTCGTTCCCACCAACCCCAGCGCCGTGAGCAGCATCGCCTCATCACCCAGCCTCCGGGGCAGCAAACCACCCAGCAGGCGAGCCAGATCGGGCCGAAGGGCGACAGCCGTGGTCAGGAACACGACGCCCATGACTGCGACCATCCCGACCAAGACTCGCTCCACCCACCTGTAGCGCCCTGACCAGAGCAGGGCGAACGCGAGCAGGCCCGTAGCGGGACCCCACAGTCGGCCGCTACCGCCCAGCAGCTGCTCCAGCCCGAGGGCGCCCCCGAGCAGATTGCCCGTCTCGTAGGCCGCGTTGCCGACCAGAATCGCGCCAATCACCAGCCCGGCGGAAACCAGACGCGCCAGCCGCCCCTGGAACCGCCGCCGCATCGCCTCGCCGAGTCCCGTACCGCCGATCACGCCCAGACGCGCCGACATCTCCTGCAGGACCAGGGCCGCCACCACCGAAAACGCGAGTGCCCAGATCAGAGCATACCCGTACTCGGCACCCGCCACAGTCGCTGTAGTGACAGTCCCAGGACCGATGAAGGCAGCGGCGACCATGGCGCCGGGACCGACCCGCAGATCACGCAATCGCATAGGCATCCCCAGTCCGCCCAACTTGACTTCGCTACCCGGCTGGTCTAAGATGGCGCGCGGCCTACCCGCCGCCACACACATTCAAGTGTAACCAAGTTACCTCTCCCGCCCGCGTCCGGAGTTGATGGAGCTGACGGCCCAGGAAGCCTGGTCAAAAATCCTCGAAGGTGCCAGAGCCAAGCTTCCAGAGCAGAGCTTTCGCACCTGGCTGGCCCGCACGCAGGCCGTCGCCCTGTCAAGCGACGAACTCGTGATCGCAGCGCCCAGCGACTTCGCGGTGGAATGGATCGAGGGCAAGTACGGCGAGCTGCTGCTCTCTCTGACACGCCAGCTCCTGGGTGAGGCTTTCCAACTGAGGCTCAAGCCGCGCAGCGACCTGGCCGACACACCACCGGCCTTCCACCCCCTGCCCGTCGTGGGGCTCGAGGAAGTCAGTCCGAGCGACATGGGCGCTGACCCTGACCGGCCGGCGCCTGCGCCCGTCGTAGGGAACCTGAACCCGCGCTACACGCTTGACAACTTCGTGGTCGGGAGTAGCAACGAACTCGCCGCTGCAGCTTGCCAGGCCGTGGCCGCCGCGCCCGGGCACACCTACAATCCCCTGTTCATCTACGGCGGGGTCGGCCTGGGCAAGACGCACCTGATGCACGCGATCGGGAACGCCGTGCTTAAGCGGTTCCCCGGCAGCCGGGTTGCCTACGTACCGACCGAGCAGTTCACCAACGAGCTGATAGCAGCCATACAGGCGCGCCAGACAGTGCAGTTTCACGGGCGCTACCGCCGCATCGACGTGCTGCTCGTCGATGATGCGCACTTCCTGGCTGGCAAGGAGGGCACGCAGGAAGAGTTTTTCCACACGTTCAACGCCCTATACGACGGCCAGCGCCAGATCGTCTTAACCTGTGACCGTGCACCCAAGGAAATCCCTCACTTGCAAGAGCGGCTGGTTTCACGCTTCCAGTGGGGCCTAGTCACTGACATCCGGCCGCCGGACTTCGAGACGCGCGTAGCAATCCTGCGCTCCAAAGCCACTCAGGATGGGCTGGAGATCGTTGACGACGTCCTGGCCTTCATAGCAGAGCACTGCCGTTCATCGGTCCGCGAGCTGGAGGGCGCCGTCATCAAGCTGCTGGCCTATAGCTCACTGACCCGCCGCGACGTGACGCGCCAGCTCGCTGCGGAGGTCCTGCGCGGTGCACTTGGCCCGGTGCGCGAACTCACACCGGCAGCTATCGAGGCTGCGGTGGCCAGTGCCTATGCTGTTACAGTGACTGACCTGCAGTCGAAAAAACGCCAGCGCCGAGTGACGGATCCGCGGCAGGTTGCGATGTATCTCGAGAAGCTACTGCTCGACCTACCATACACCCGCATTGGAGAGCGTTTCGGGGGCCGCGACCACTCGACGGTGATCCACTCAATCCAGAAAGTCGAGCAGCTACTAGCACGCGATCCAGAGTTCCGCCGCAAGGTCGATGCCCTGCGCGCGCAACTGTCCTAGCTCATGTGCAACATCCCGTGGAGAGTCCGTGGACAACCGTGCTCACTATGGGGAGGGCCAGATACTCTGCACACCCAACCCCAGTGGAGCCTTGCGGTGTGTCAAGCCTTCCACGTCGCCTCGCCCCCGGACACAGCCCCAGCCCGCTGGCCCACCACCCCCCTCCCCCCCACTTGCCCACGAATCGACACATCTGCTACTACTACTAGTGGATACTATAGACCAGAAGTACCAGAGCATCTGCCCGGGGATTCTAGCCCCCTAACCCAGACAGGTGAGCCGAGATGAAGGTCACGATCACGCGGGAAAACTTCCAGAAGGGCCTATCCGCGGTGGCAGCCACGATTCCCACGCGTACGACGTTACCCGTGCTATCGAACATTCTGGTCGAGACGTTGGAGGACGGGCTGAGGGTGCGCGGTACGGACTTGGATATCTCCGTCTCGGTGCAGACGCCAGCGGCAGTCGAGCGTCAGGGCGCTATCACGCTGCCTGCCAAGAAGGTGGCTGACATCGCCCGCGAGCTTCCTGACGCTCCTGTCCAGCTGCAGTCGGATGGTGGTAGGGTTGCACTAGTCTGTGGGAGTTCCAGGTTCAGGCTGCACAGCCTGCCGGCCGAGGAGTACCCGACGTTCCCAGAGGTGCGCTTCCGTGAGGCCTGGCGTCTCCGTAGCGGTGAACTCCAGCGCCTGAGTTCGCACACGACCTTCGCGGTTTCCAGCGAGGAGACACGGCCTGTGCTGAACGGCGTGCTCTGGCAGATCCGCGGCGACGAGATGCGCATGGTGGCGACGAACGGCCACCGCCTGGCCAAGATGGCTGTGAAGCTGGCCAGCGCCCCGGCGGGGGAGGATGACCTCATCGTGCCGCCTAAGGGCCTGCTGCAGGTGGAGCGCCTGTTCAGTGCGGAGGATGAACTCCAGATCGCGCGTTCTGAGAGCCACCTCGGCTTTCAGACCGAGCGGGTGGAGGTGTACACCCGCTTGATTGAAGGGCCCTACCCAAACTATGAGCAGGTGCTCCCGCAGGACAACGACAAGATTTGCGTGGCTGACCGGGCAGAGCTGACGGCTGCCTTGCGGAGGGTGGCGATCGTTGCCTCCGATCAGACCCACCGGGTGCGCCTGAGCTTCGCGCCAGAGCGGTTGGCTCTAGGCGTCCAGACCCCGGATCTGGGCGAAGCCGAGGACGAACTGCCCGTCGAGTACTCGGGGCCGCCCCTGGATATCGGCTTCAACGCGAACTACCTGTTGGAGGTGCTCCGGTATATCGGGACCGAGGAGGTGCGCATCTCGCTGGGAGCGCCTGAGCGCCCGGCCACCTTTGAGCCGGTGGGAACTGAGCAGGATTACCTCTGTCTCGTGATGCCGTTGCGCTTGATGGAATAGCAGCGGCGCTAAGGGGGTGTCTGCTTTGCGGAGGGGGGTTACGGCCCCCTTCTGCGCTTCTGCGGGCTCGACCACTGAGCCAATCAGCGTCTCTCGTGCCCGCGCCGCCGCCTCTCGGCTTCTCGCTCTAAAAGTTCCTCGTAGGCTGCAAGCTGCTCTTCATTGAGCAGCGCCCGCGTCTCGGCCCGCGCCTGCGACTTCAGTGCCTCGAAGCGGGGCTGCATGTCCTGCCATAAAGCGGCCATCTCCTGGCGATTGCGCTCCACGATTGCCTCGAGCTGGGCACGTTGCTCTTCAGTCAGCTGCAGCTCCGCAGCAAGCCAGTCGAGGTGTGCTTGGCGACGATCCCGCTCACCACGCGCGCGGCTGGGTTGCACCGCGGCACCGGGCTGGCTGATGAGCAAACGGTCTACCCCAATCCCGGCGACCGCGCCGAGCATGAGTACACCGAGCAGCAGGGCTAGCGCCCAGGCCTTGGACTTGCCGTTCATCGTTCTCACCGCCGCTGAGGCTCTTCGTCCGGTAGGGCACCGCCGCCGTTGTTTTCCAGCAGCGCAATTGCTACGACGGCATCCGCATCAGGCTCACTCATCGCCACGAGCAGTGCCGGGACCGAACCGTTCGTCCCTTCTGCTAGCACATCGTCCAGCGGCACCGGCTGGGGCACCGACCTCGCATCCCCGCTGAGTTTCATGGTCGCCGCGAGGATAGCCAGCGCGATACTGGCCGCAACCAGCCCTGGCCGGGCCCAGGCGGCGAGGACCTCCCATGACGAAGCCGAGCGCCTGCGTTGCGCCAGCAGTGGCTGGGCACGAGCGAGGATGCGTTGTCGCGACCGCTGCCGCGCGATGTCGGAGCGGAGCGGGGCCTTGAGCGCCTGCAGTTCAGAGACTGGAAGCTCGTCGTATCGTTGGGACATCGTCACGCCTCGCTTGCTACTCCTCGTAGTCTTTCAACAGGTCCCGCAGCACGCGCCGCGCTCGGAAGAGATGCGACCGGCACGTCCCTTCTGGAATGCCGAGTATGCCGGCAATCTCCGGGTGGGTGAACCCCTCTAAGTCATGGAGGATCACCACCGTTTCCAGCTCGCTTGGCAGCTGCCCGAGGGCCTGGGCGAGCCGCGCTCGCAAGTGGGCTCGCTCGGAATCCAGGGCCGGGCTGTCCTGCGCCGGTGCCGCGAGTGGGAGCTCCGCTGTGCGTCGGCGGGCCAGGTACTTGCGCCGGTTGAGGGCCGTATTGACGAGCAACCGGTAGAACCACGGCCCGAATGGGCTGCCCGGCCTCAGCGAATCTATGCGTTCCAGCGCGCGCAGCAGCGCGTCCTGCACGAGGTCCTCGGCATCCTGAGCGTGCTGCAGGAACCCATAGGCCACAGCGAATGCCTGGTCCGCATATCGATCGACCAGGTCAGCAAAGGCTTCAGGGTCGCCCTGACGCACTCGCTCGACGAGCTGCGGTTCGTCTCGGACCGGCTTGGCGCCTTCGCTCGTGGCGGCCATGGGCCTCACCAGTTTAACACTTGATCTGGCCGGAGCGTTGGGCAGCTCCAGCTTGAAACGTCCGCGGATTTGCCTAGCTTGAAGCTTATGGCAACGCAGCCTACAGGCCAGCCCCGGGCCCGGGAAGACTTGTTGTTCCGGCAGGTGGACGACGAGTGGGTAGTGTTCGACCCCGCCGCGAGTGAGCTGCACGTTCTGAACCTTACCGCCGCGCTCATCTGGAGTCATTGTACCGGGGAGCTGACGCCGGAGCAGATCGCCGAAGCCGTGGGCGCGGCGTACGACATCGAGCCGGAACGCGCTCGCGCCGATGTGCAGGCGACGTTGCAGCGGTTCCGGGAGGCTGGTCTTCTCGCCGACGCACAGTGACGCCGCCCGTTCATCGCGGCAGCGCGGCCGATGAGCACGATTGAATACCTGAGTTACCTGCTTGATGCGCCGCGGGTGGAAGCGTTCCGACGGGCGATCGAAGCGACCGTCAGGCCGGGGCAGGTGGTGCTCGATCTGGGGACAGGCATAGGGACCTATGCCATGTTCGCGGCCCGCGCGGGGGCACGTGTTCTCGCCGTTGAGGTCGACCCGGTGATCGAGATCGCGCGTGGGCTGGCTGCTGACAACGGCCTGGCGGATCGCATCACGTTCTTGAGCGGCCGGGTGGAAGCACTGCAGGCCCCGGAGCGCGCTGATGTCCTCATCTTTGAGGATTTCTGCGCCTATCTCTTCCATCCGGAGACGGCCGAGATCCTTGAGGACGTTGGCCACCGCTGGCTGGCGGCTGAAGCGTTGGCGATTCCGCAGACCATCCGCGTCATGCTGGCACCAGTCTGCAGCCAGGAGAGCCACGGCGCGATCGCTGCCTGGGACGAGGCTTCGCCGTACGGGCTCGATATCAGGCGCTTCACGCGCGCAGTGCTGAACGATCTGCACGCGGCCTGTTGGGGGCCGGGTGTGTTGCTGGGAGAGCCGTTTGAGGTTGCCCGGGTCGACCCGCTGTCGCTGGCGCCGTTCGGTTTCGATGTGGCCGCGCGCTGGAATGTGGAGCGCGAGGGTGTGCTGCACGGCCTGGGGCTCTGGATCGACCTCGAGCTTGCCGGTGGTGTATCATTTTCCAACCGGCCTTCCGGGCGTGCGAGCGGCTGGAACCAGATGTTTCTGCCGGTGCTCGAGGCGCGGCGGGTGAGGGCGGGAGATGTGGTGGAGGCGCAGGTGGCGACGCTGGGCTCGTCGCCACGCCGGCCGCAGTGGTGGAGATGGCGGGTTGAGACCGGCGGCGACCGCCAGGAGATGGACACATTTCGGGGCGTGCCGCTCTCCCTGTCGCGCCTGCGACGGGCTATTTTGGATAATCGGCCTGCCCTCACGCCGCGCGGCCAAATCCGCCGGGCCGTGTTGGAGCTGATGGACGGGCAGCGCACCGTCGCTGAGATCGCAGGGGCCCTGAGACAGCGATTCCCCCAGCAGTTGCGCAGGGACGCGGATGGTTATCAGGCAGTAGCACGTGAGCTGGAGGCCGGGACCGGGGAGGTGCCAACCGGACAGTTGGACCGGCCGGTAGGAGCGAGGTTGGGACGATGAGCCGAGCAGACCCAACGCGCCGCGAGTTCCTGTTGAAGCTGGCTCGCGGGGCCGCGTATTCAACGCCGCTGATTGCGACTTTTGCGGTCGCGCCGGACTTGCTGGCCCAGGCGGGTTCGCCCCCGGGCCATAAGGGTCATCACCCCCACGCGGTGTCAGAGCCGGGTCCGTCGCCGGGTGCGCCGCCGCCGTCAGAGAGGCACCCCCCGCCGAGCAGGCAGCCCGAGTAGTGTCGTAGCGCGAGTGACCGCCTCGTCATTCCTCCACTACCGCTTTCCGCACGCCGAGCGTTGCGTTGCCGTCTACTTGGCCGCTCCTGAGCTCGGCCCACTGATTGAAAGCTTCTATGCGGGCTACCGCTGCCCCGCGCCCCACTCGCAGCAGGACGTCGCCAGGGTACTCAGGCTTGAGCGTGATGACGGTGCCTATCGGGTGAGCGGGCCTAACGGGGACTGGCGGGCCGTTACGCCCGGCGAGGCCGTGCTCTATTACGAGTACGAGCTAACCGCAGCGTTGCTCGAAGACACAGGCTCTTTCGTGCAGCTGCATGGGGCGGCCGTGTGTACAGGGTCACGCTGTCTGCTGCTGCTGGGAGGGTCGGGCGCAGGCAAATCGACGTTGGCGTTGGGACTCTTCCTGGGCGGGCGGCAGATACTCGCGGACGACGCCTTGCTCATCGATCCGTTGAGCGGCGAGGTGCAGCCGTTTGACCGCTCGGTCCGGGTCCATGAGGCGAGCCTGAGGGGCCTCGGCGTGGATCCGGCGCAGGTGGAGCGCGCCTCGCTTTGCCGGCCGTACTTGTGGCTGAGCCCTCGGGCAGGCGTCGGAGTGAGTGAGCCGTCTCGGCCGAGTTCGTTTGTCTTCCTGGAGTCGGATACCCGCCTTTCCTGCGAGCGGCTGAGCGCCGCGGAGACGCTGGTGCGCCTGATGGTGGCGAGGCTGGAGGACGTGCCGGAGCGGGACTTCAAATGCCTGGCCCGCCTCGCGGCAAGCGTGCCGGGCTACAGGCTCGCTTTTGAGGGCCTCAGTGACGCGCTGGCCCGCCTAGACGTGCTCTGACCCATAGACGTCGGACCAAAGATCGCGGTCCTCTTGAACGCGCACCCGGTAGACGCTCACGCCGGGAGGTAGCTGCGGGTTCAGTCTGTCCAGGATGAATGCGGCGAGGTTCTCGGTGGTCGGTAGCAGGGCCCCGGGGCCGAACTCCGGGACGGCGAGGTTGATGTTCCGGAACTGGAAGCGCGCCACCACCTCGTCCCCGAGCAGCGCGTCGAGTTCTTCCAGATCCATGACCATCCCCGTCTCGCTGTCGATGGGGCCGCAGACCGTCACCTCACAGCGGTAGTTGTGCCCGTGGCCTTCCGGCAAGGCGGCTGGGCCGAAACGTCGCCGGTTCTCATCCACGCTCCACTCCGCTCGGTAGTAACGGTGCGAAGCGGAGAAGTGCACGGCGCGGGTCAGATAGCCAGTAGTCATAGTCGCCAGGGAGTTGGTGTGCTGCGCTTGCTGTCCATAAGTTAGACGGCGATGCGAGAAGGAGCTACAGCCGGGAAACTGCCTGAGGGGGCACAGTTCCTCGACCTCAGCGATTACGCGCGCCCTCTGGCGGTCTGGATCGCGCGCCGACTCCGGGATACGTCGGTGACGGCCCCCGACGTTACGGCTGTTTGGGTAGTCATTGGAATGATCGCCGTGTTCTGCTACGGAGTCGGCGGCTACGGGTACGCCCTGATCGGTACCGTGGCGCTGCAAGTCAAGAACGTCCTCGACGCCGCCGACGGCTCCCTCGCCCGTCTGCAGAACCGGCCGTCTCGTGTGGGGCGCTTTCTCGACTCGATTGGCGACGCCGTCATCGCTGCGGCGCTCGCTGTGGCACTGGCCATCGCCGTCGCCAGGGGCCGGCCGGTCCTCTACGCGGTCAGCCTCTCGGCCGCTGCCCTGCTGCTGGGCCTGCTGCAGGGATCCCTTTACAACTTCTACTATGTCCGCTTCCGCAGCCGCCGGGGCGGTGACACCACGAGTCGGGTCAAGGAGGAGCTCACCCAGTACGACGAGGTCTACTACGAGGATCGACCACTTGCCCTGGCCCTCCTCCGCTGCCTTATCGTGGCCTACAATTGGATATACGGTTGGCAGGATGTCCTGGTTCAGCGTATCGATGCGTGGGCGGTGCGATCGCTGACGGCGGACGGCCGTCAAAAGGAGGCCGATGCGCTGCGTGACGACCGGGTCCTGCTGACGGCTGTGAGTGCTCTGGGGCCCGGGCTGCAGATCCTCATCCTGAACCTGTACACGCTGGCCGGCTATCGGCGGCTTGAGTTCGCGCTAGAACTGTTCCTTTGGACTGTGGTGCTGGGCGGTACGCTGTACGCCGCGGCGGTCATCTTGCGGCTGCGTCGGGGCGCGGCGCGACTGGCGCGGACGCCTGTATTACTGGAATAGACCTTCGCCTCCAAGACTCACAGGCTGCTCCCACGTGGAGCGTGCTCGGGCTATTATAGACGACATGGAAGCAACGAGACCCAGCGGTCTGAAGGCGGTTTTCGAACCCCGCTCCATCGCGGTCATCGGTGCTAGCCGGCACCGGGAGACGATCGGCTACACGATTCTCGACAGCCTCTTGCGCGACGGCTATGCGGGTGCGGTCTACCCGGTGAACCCGTACGCCCAGGTCGTACATTCGCTGCGGGCCTATCCCTCGATTGTGGATGTGCCGGACCCGGTGGATCTGGCCGTGATCGTAGTGCCCAAGGAGCTCGTACGGCAGGTGGCCCAGGAATGCGGCGAGGCCGGGGTGTCGGCGCTGGTCATCATCTCGGCCGGGTTCCGCGAGGTGGGCGGTGAGGGGGTGGAGCGGGAGCGGGAGCTGCTTGCGGTGGTGCGGAAGTACGGCATGCGGATGGTCGGGCCGAACTGCATGGGCGTGCTCAACACCGATCCGCGCGTCTCGATGAACGCCACGTTTGCCCCGACCACACCGCCGAGCGGACCGGTGGCGTTCCTCAGCCAATCGGGTGCCATGGGCGTGACCATCCTCGACTACGCCCGCGAATACGGGATCGGGGTGAGCAAGTTCATCAGCGTGGGGAACAAGGCGGATATCTCGGGCAACGATGTGCTCGAGTACCTGCGTTACGATGAGGACACCTCGGTCATCCTCATGTACCTCGAGAGCTTCGGCAACCCGCGCCATTTCACGCGTATCGCCCGGGAACTGACGCAGGTGAAACCGGTGATCGCAGTGAAGGCGGCGCGCAGCCGGGCCGGTGCGCGAGCGGCGAGCAGCCACACCGGTGCCATGGCGGGACTGGACGTGGCCACGGACGCGCTGTTTGCCCAGTGCGGCGTGATCCGGGTGGACACGGTGGAGGATTTGTTCGGGATGGGGATGGGATTCGGGAACGCGCCGCTCCCCAAAGGCGATCGCGTGGCGGTCGTCACCAACGCCGGCGGACCGGGCATCATCATCGCCGACGCTCTCGAGTCGCAGAACCTCAAGGTGGCGGAGTTTTCGGAGGAAACGCGCGAGCGCTTGCGGAAGTCGTTGCCGGAGGAGGCATCTGTGGATAACCCGGTCGACATGATCGCCAGCGCCGATGCGGACAGCTACCGGGCCGTGCTGGAGACCGTTCTCGACGATCCCAGCGTGGACGCGGTCATTGCGTCCTTCGTGCCACCGCTCGGTGTGCAGGCGGCGGATGTGGCCCGAGCGATCACCGACACCGCGGCGGGCCGCGAGCAGCCTACGCTCGCCGTGCTCATGGGGCGAAAGGGCCTGCAGGAAAGCCGTGCCTTGCTACACACGGCCAGCGTGCCGGCCTACATCTTCCCAGAGTCGGCGGTGAGCGCGCTGAGCGCGATGAACCGATATCGTCGCTGGCTCGAGCGCCCGGCGGGCACAGTTCGTCATTTCGGGGACGTGGACGGCGGTCGGGCGCACGATATCTTGGAGGCGGCGGAGCGGGCTGGGCGGCGGCGATTGAGCGAGGCGGACGCTCTTTCGCTGCTGGAGGCCTACGGCATCCCGGTCGTGCCTTCCCGAGCGGCCGGCGATGCGGACGAAGCCGTGGAAGCGGCTAGTGCTGTCGGGTTCCCGGTGGTGCTCAAGGTGATGGCGCCGGAGATTTCCCATAAGTCGGATGTCGGTGGCGTGATCGTCGGGCTGCAGTCGGCGCGAGAGGTGCGGGGCGGCTACTACGAGATGATGGATCGCCTGGCTGAGGGCGGCGTGCAGGCTGAGCAGGTAGAGGGTGTGCTGGTTCAGCAGATGGTGACTGGCGGTCGGGAGACGATCATCGGGACGCTGTTCGACCCCAGCTTCGGCCCGTTAATCATGTTCGGTCTCGGCGGGGTCTTCGTCGAGGCGCTTGGCGACGTGATCTTCAGAGTTCACCCGGTCTCCGACATCGATGCGGCCGAGATGATACGTCAGGTCAAAGGATACAAGTTCTTGGAAGGGACGAGGGGCGAGAAGGGCGTCGACCTCGACTCGCTGGAGGAGACGATCCAGCGGATCAGCCAGCTCGTGGGCGATTTCCCTGAGATCGCCGAGTTGGACATCAACCCGTTCGTCGTCTTCGAGCCGGGGAAACGACCTATGGCGCTCGACGCTAGGGTCGTGCTCTCCAGAGAAAACGAGCGGTCCTTAGCATGAAGCCCTCCAACTGCCCCGGCTGTGGCGCACCGCTACTGGCAAGTGACGACACCTGTCCGTTCTGTGGTGAGGTCATAGCGGGGACCCCGCCGCCGGGCGGCTCTGGTCAGCCTGAGTCTCCCGCAGCGGAGCCAGCGGCACCGCTACCGCCGAGCGCGAGTCCCCTGTCCGAGCAGGAAGTTGCGGCGGTTGGAACCGAGCCACCGCCGTGGGAAGCCCGCAGGGAGTTCGGGTTCTGGAACGCGCTCTGGCTGACCTGGCGCGACAGCGTCTTTCGGCCGATACAGTTCTTCCGCAGGCTGCCGCCGCGTGGCGGCCTCGGGCCCGCGCTCGGCTACTCGGTTCTGCTCGCGCTCGTCGCGCTGGTGTTCAACCTTTACTGGAGCCTCATCGAGGGCACCCTGGCGACGGGGCAGGGGGAAGGAGCACTCGCCCTGGGGCTGGGCAGCTTCGTCATGCTGATCGTGTGGCTGGTCTTCGTGATCCCCTTGTACTTGGGCCTTCTCTTCGCGTCGGTCGCGATACTGCATGTCAGCTTCGTTATCGTCGGTGCCGGTCGCCGCGGCTTTGAAGCCACCTTCCGTGCCGTCGCCTACGCGTCGGGCCCAGCGGCTTTCGCCGTCTTTCCCTTCTTCGGCCCGCTGTTTGGCATTGTGTGGGGCAGCGTCCTGGTGTTCATCGCCGCGCGTGAGGTGCAGCGCACGACCAACGGCCGCACCGCGCTCGGTTTCACGCTCCCGCTGATCGCCTTCCTCGGTCTCCTCGTCGCCCTCGGTGTGCTGGTGTCCTTGCTGGCGTCCCTTGCCGATATCGGCCCCCCTGCTTGAGTCTGGCCAACGGACGACTGGAGGCGCGAGCCGGCTTGGGAAACGTGCGAGCGTGGAATAATTGTACGTAGCAGTTAGAGGTTCGCCGCGGCGCGGTACGCCAAACGCCGGTTTTCCACAAGCGCTGGCACGGTTGTGGATAACTGCTTCTGGTAGCGGCGCGCTCCCGGCACTGCCATCTGGCCTGGCGCCGCCGCTGGGCCCATCTTGGTATCTCTTGCTCTGTGAACAGCTTATCCCAGGAGACCTCAGCCTATGGGCACGATCTGGAAGGGTGCGATCAGCTTCGGTCTGGTCAATATCCCGGTGCGGGTGGAAAGCGCGACCCGCAGCACTGCCCCCACGTTCCGATTGCTTCACGGCCGCGACAACACGCCCGTGAGGACGATCCGCGTGCGGCAGGGGGAGGAGGAACGGGTGGATTACAAGGAGCTGGTCAAGGGGTACGAGTATGAGGCGGGCCACTTCGTGATATTGGACGAGGACGACTTCAAGCAGGTCGCCCTGCAGGTCACGCGGACGATCGACATCGTGGACTTCGTGGACGAGTCGGAGATCGACTCCCGCTACTTCGAGGTGCCTTACTACCTGGCTGTGCAGCCGGGCGGCGAGAAGGCCTACGCGCTCTTGCGCCACGCGATGCGCCAGACCGGTAAGGTCGCGGTAGCCAAGGTCGTCTTCCGCAACCGCGAGCACCTGGCGGCGGTCAAGGTCGTCGGAGAGGTGCTGGTGCTCGACCTGATGCGCTTTCACGACGAGCTCATCCCGCTGGAGGCCGTCCAGACTCCGCAGGAAGAGCGCCTGACCGAGAAGGAGATTGCGATGGCGCTGCAGCTCGTCGAGCAGCTCTCGAGCAAGTTCGAGCCGGCGAAGTACAGGGATGAGTACAACGAGAAGCTGATGGAGCGGATTCGAGCGAAGATCGAGGGGCGAGAGATTGCCAGGATCGAAGTGGAAGAGGCCGCGGAGGCAGAGGTGGTGGACCTGGTGGCGCGGCTCAAGGAGAGCCTGGATAAAGCGGAGCGAGAGCGTCAGGCTGGAGGCGAGGCGAACGCGGCGGAAGGCTGACGGTGACTACCCGAGGGCTGACGACCTGCGAAGTGTCGCTGACCGGTGAGTGACATCAAGCGTTATCGGGAGAAACGCGATTTCTCGCGCACACCCGAGCCACCCGGCGGTGGCGCAACGCGTTCGGGTGAAGCCGTGCGACGCTTTGTGGTCCAGAAACATGCGGCGCGCCGGACGCATTTCGACCTGCGGCTTGAGATGGCTGGGACACTGAAGAGCTGGGCGGTGCCCAAGGGGCCGAGCGCCGACCCGGAGGCCAAGCGGCTGGCGGTGGCCGTGGAGGACCATCCTCTGGAGTACGGCGAGTTCGAGGGCGTGATCCCGGAGGGGGAGTACGGTGCCGGAACGGTGATCATCTGGGATCGCGGTCGCTACGAGCCGGTGGGAGAGACCGAATATACCGACGAGGCGCTGGAACGCGGGGTGCGGGAGGGGAAACTGGACTTCGTGTTGCACGGTGAGCGGATGCGTGGCCGCTGGACGCTCGTGAGGATGAAGGGTCGCGCCGGCGACAAGGACTGGTTGCTCATCAAGAAGCGGGACCTCTACGCCGAACCGGGCGAGCCCGAGGGTCTCGTCGAGCGCTTCCACGACTCGGTGGTGTCCGGCCGGAAGCTGGACGACCCGTTGCTGGGCCAGGAGTCCGCCGAGAATGCGTCCCATCAGACGGTGGCTCCTGTGGACGTACGGCCCATGTTGGCCGCACCCAGCGATCGGCTCCCGGAGGGCGCGGCGTGGTGTTTCGAGTTGAAGCTGGACGGTCTGCGCGCGATCAGCTGGGCGCAACCGCGAGGCGGCGTACACATCTACTCGCGGCGCGGACACGCGCTGGAGATGGCTTTCCCGGAGATCTCGGAAGCTCTGGAGCTGCTGGCCTGCCGAGCGGGCCACGCCTTTGTCGTGGACGGTGAGATCGTCGCGGCCACCGGCGAACGCGGGCCGCGCTTGGAGGATCTCCAGCCGCGCATCAGCCTGCGCGAGCCCAGTGAGATCTCCCGGAAGGCGCGGGCACGGCCGGCTGAGCTGTTCGCCTTCGATCTGCTGTGGCTCGACGGCGAAGATCTGCGGGATTTGCCACTCTCAGATCGTAAGGAGAGGCTGCGGTCGCTTTTCAGGTTCGCCGGCCATCGCCTGCACTACGTTGCACACGATGTCGCCAGCGGCAGCGCCATGCGGGAACGCGCACGCCGCGAGGGCTTTGAGGGCGTCATCGCAAAGCGCTTGAAAGGTCGTTACCGGTCCGGTGAACGCACTCAGGACTGGGTGAAGGTCAAGGAGCTCGCGCGCCAGGAATTCCTGGTCTGTGGCTGGACGGAGCCGCAGGGCGGCCGGCGCGGCTTCGGCGCCTTGCTGCTCGGCCACCACGAAGACGCCCCCGAGGGTTCACGCCTGCGGTATGCGGGCCGGGTCGGCACGGGGTTCAGCGAGGCCGATCTGGGCTGGATGTGGGAGGAACTCGCGCGCCGCGAGCAGGCGTCCTGCCCCTTCCCAGAAGTCCCCGACGATGCCGGGAACGCCCACTGGGTGCGCCCGGAGCTGGTGGCCGAGGTGAGGTTCCAGGAGTGGACACGCGACGGGCGCCTCCGTCAACCCGTGTTCCTCGGCTTGCGCACCGATGTGGACTCGCTGCGCGTTGTCCGCGAAGGCGCGGCGGCCAGGGACGAGCGTGGGCCCCCGATCCAGCTCACGTCGGAGCTGCGTTCGCTGATCCAGATGCTCGAAGCCCTGGAGAGGGCGGGGGAGGACGGCGAGATCGCCGTGGAGGGGCGCCGCCTGAGGGTCACCAATCTGCGGAAGGTATTCTGGCCGGAGATCGGGGCGACCAAGGGGGAGCTGTTGCGGTACTACGTGTCTGTCGCGCCGGCCATCCTGCCCGTGCTCCGCGATCGGCCTCTCACTCTGGAGCGTTACCCCAACGGGATCACTGGCGAAGCCTTTTACCAGCAGCGGCCGCCCGAGCCCATCCCGGAGGGTGTGCGAACCGCGAGCCTCGAAGTTGAGGGAGAGGCGGTCGAACGCCTCATCGGGGGCGACCTCTTCACGCTCCTCTACGCCGTGCAGCTTGCCGCCATCTCGCAACACGTCTGGCCCTCTCGGCTCAGCAGTCTGAACGACCTCGACTACGCCATTCTCGACCTGGACCCCGGTCAAGCTGTCGAGTTCGCTGCGGTTCGTGAGGCGGCGCTCGCCGTGCGCGAGCAGCTGCAGCGACTCGGGCTCCGCGGCTACCCTAAGTCCTCCGGGGCCACCGGGATCCATGTCGTCGTGCCGCTCGAGGCAGGCACGAGCTACGAGACTGGCCGCTTGCTGGCTGAACTCGTCGCCAACTTGCTCGCCAGGTCCCGCCCCGAACTCACGACCGTGCAACGCGTCGTTTCCAAGCGCGGTGCCCGCGTCTACCTCGACTTCCTCCAGAATCGGCAGGGGTCCACCGTGGCCTCGGCTTACTCGGTACGACCGCACCCAGGTGCGACGGTCTCTGCCCCCCTCGACTGGCGCGAGCTCGAAGGGGAACTGGAGCCTGAGGTCTTCTCGCTACGCTCGATGAGCACCCGGCTCCAGACTGTAGGGGATCTGTGGGTCGCGTGTCTTACCGATGCGAACGCGGTTCGCGAGGTGCTCGAGCTCTTGTGAATGGATTTCCTGGCCTGACAGATTTTTTCAAAATTAGGCTGGTGCCACGGGGACAGTTTCGAGAATTTGGAATGCGCATCTCGCGTCCACTAAGAGGTTGCGTCCAGAAAACGTGTAATCTTTGTATTCAGAAGTTTATGCAAAATCCACGGGCCGTCGCGGGCACCGCCCACTTGTAAGTCATTCTAGTGCTGTAGCTTAGAGGGCAGGCATCGAACGCGCGTTCGAATGCTTGAGGACTTGCGCGCCCGATTCCGCGCGTGTATAATGGGCGCGCTTCGAGGTAGCGTTGCTGCTCTACGGATCTTGTCCGGGGATTCTCTGCAGGGCAGCCCATTCCGATAAATTTGTAATTCTTGTGGCCATCTTGGTGTGGCTGTAGTACGCCCCAAAACCTGAAGGATCCAACTGGATGCCGGAGTCACGATCAGTCAGCCTCGTTGTGAATTTGCCGTGCGATCTTGCGGACGAGGTGGAGCGCCTTCAAGAGACTGATCCCGAGTTCTTGGAGAAGGTGTTGGCCTACGGGCTAGTCCGGCGAGCTGTGTTTGCTCGTCTGCAGGGCGTGACGGCCCTGCACCGGCCGTCTGCGTCTGCTTGGGAGACATCCTGCGAGTCGTCTCTTGAGCTGACGTAGGCGGCCGGCCCTCCCCCCCGCCGAGGGCCTTCGCTTACGCTTGTTCCCGCCACAAGCCAGCGATCCTTGACCTCCCGTCTCAGGGGCCTTAGCATGGGCGCAGGTGATCTGTTGCGAGGTTGCGACGTGGTCGCCCTTGGAGGAGGAGGGGAGTATGGCGCGGCGAATGGGAAAGGGCGAGCCGCGGAGGACCGACAGGTCGGCGGCCGAGCCCGAGGAGGTCCTGCGGGCGAAGTACCTGGACTACTGCTCCGCTCGAGTCTGCGATGTCTTCATGGAACTCGAAGAGGAGCGGGTGTTCGAGCTCGCCAGGGCGGCGGAGGAGAGGGTGGGTGCTCAGCAGGGTGCCTTGAACCTGAGGCAGGTCGTGACGTTGCTCGTCGAGCAGTTGATGGGCGATCTTGCTCTCCCCGACTTCCAGTCCTGGGCCGAGGACTACGAGCGTAATCCTGAGGAGTACGACCCCTACCTGCTGGGGCTCTGGAAGAGCAGCGTGGAGTCACCTGCCACCTCATCCTGATTCCAGGTTGTTCTGTGGGTTGGCACGGCCTTCGCACGGCTTAATCCTATACACGACAACCGGTTGGACGGTGTGTCCAGGCCCGCAGACGCAGCGTTGGCGGGACGCGGTCAGCGGCCCCTCGCGCAGAGGACATGGCGTTCGCCGAGCTTGAACACTCGTCGTGGGGGTGTCTCTCGATGAGTGGAGGCACGCCCCGAGACAGGCATCGCGTGGAGGGCATCATGCGTCAGTATTGGGGAGGTTTGCTGATTCTTTTGGGCCTGCTGGTCGCTGTGCCCGCTGGCTTGATGGCGCAGCAGGACGAGGCCGGCTGCCAGGATCACCCGCTACTCACGCGGATGGCGGGCTTCTATATCGAGGAGTGCGACCAGCGGGAGTTCGACCAGTACGAGTTCTATGACGCCGAGGGGTACGAGTTTCTCGTTGAGGGGCGGAGAACGGCCATCTCCTACGAGCTCAAGGAGGGAGCCCGGCCGCCCAGCGAGCTGGAGGTCCTGCGCAACTACATGAACGCGGTCGAGGCAGCCGGGGGGCAGATCGTTTCCCGTGATGACTACAACGTGTACCTGGAACTGGTGCGCGGGGACGCCCGTGCGTGGATTCACGTCCACTGCTTCAGCGGCGGCGAAGCCTATGATCTGACCGTGGTGGAAGAGCAAGCCATGACCCAGCAGGTCCGGGCGAACGCCGCGACCATGGGCGCGGATATCGAGCGTACTGGCAAGGTCGCCGTATACGGCATCTACTTCGACACGGATCAGGCGGTGATCAAGCCGGAGTCGGAGCCGACGCTGCAAGAGATCGCCCAGCTGCTCGAGGAGAACCCAGACCTGGAGCTGTTCGTGGTTGGCCATACCGACGGCACGGGCGGTCTTGAGCACAACATGGAGCTCTCCCAGGACCGGGCAGCGGCGGTGGTGGAAGCCTTAACGAGTCGCTACGGGATCGAGCAGGGTCGTTTGGAGGCTCATGGGGTTGGGCCTTTGGCCCCGGTGGCCAGCAACGCCAGCGAGGACGGCCGGGCGAAGAACCGCCGGGTTGAGCTGGTGGCGCGCTAGTGCGGCGAGGGGTATTGGCGACGGGAGTGCGGAAGTTGAGGACGCGGGGCGACGACATACGAGTCGGCGGGTGGACCGTAGAGGGTCTGCTGGCGCGGGGGCGGATCGAGGGCGCTGGCCCTTCTAACGCCGCCGCCGAATGCGGTGGCCGCTGTTGCCGTCACGGTGTTTATGTGTCGCTGCCGGAGCGCGAGCGCATCCTGGCGTTTGCCGACCGCATACTGAGCGCCATTGACGACAGTCAGACCCCGGATACGAGCCTGTGGTTCGAGAACGAGATCGAGAGAGACGAGGACTACCCAGGCGGCCTGTGCATCGGCACGGCGGTCTACAACGGCAAGTGTGCGTTTCTGAACCGCGACGGGCTTTGTACTCTGCAGCTGATCGAGTCGGATCTCAATCTGGCGGAGGGCATGCGGCTCAAGCCGTTCTACTGCCGTCTGTTTCCGCTGGTGACATCGTTCGACCGAGTGGAGTTCGATGACCTGTGCGACGGACTCTGTCCCTGCTGCACGTTGGCTTCTGACGGCCGGACGCGCGCTATCGACGCCTACGCTAGCGAGTTCAAGGAGATCCTGGGGGAACAGGGGTACGAGCAGCTTCGCTGTGCGATCGGGGAGATGGCTCGCGGGAGCGACGGCGGGCAGAGAGTCCCGCGCTAGGCTGCCGGCACGACCTGCACACCCACTTTTCTGAGCCTGGGGCCGTCAAACTCAGCCAGGAAGACCGCTTGCCAGGTACCCAGCGCGACGTCACCGTTCGTGACGAGCAAAGCCGCCCCCGGGTTCATCAGGCTGGTCTTGATGTGTGCATCTGAATTCCCCTCCGCATGCTGGTAGGACGCGTCGTCTGTCGGCACGAGGTCGCCGAGCTTCCACGCGATGTCGCGCGCCACATCCGGGTCGGCGCCCTCATTCACCGTGAGACCGCACGTCGTGTGAAAGGACCATAGGTGGGCCACGCCATCGCGGACTCCGGTCTTGCGGATGGCCTCGCGCACCTGCGCGGTGATGTCGACCAGCTCAGTCCTACGAGCAGTGCGTATCTGAAGGGTCTGCATTGTCAGTTTCCGTCCGGTCTGAACTCGCGGGCTCGCCCTCGGTCGGCTGGGTCCGGGCCGGCTCCTCGCTCATCTGGAGGGTGACGCTCGCTTCCGCCTCCCTGGTGGTTTCTGGCGGGGGCGCCAGCCTAGGCGGTCTGGTCACTGGGCCGGGCCGGTCTTCCATCTCCCGACTGGCCTGGGCGATCTCTGACTTGACCTCGTTGAGTGCCTTCTGGAACTCCCGCAGGCTCTTGCCGATGGCCTGGGCGATGCCGGGCAAGCGGCGTGGCCCGAAGAAGATGAGTGCAATGGCCAGGATGACCAGGAACTCTGTCCAGCCGATATTGCCGATTCCCATCCTACTGCGCGCCTGACTGTTGAGTGCATGCTGGGGCTACGGACTCAATATACAGCCGCTGGAGCTCGGGAGGGACAGCGAGCGGCTCTGGTCGAGGATCACCGGCCTCCTGGTGGCTGCTGCGCTGGTACACTGGCAGATGGTCCGGGTTTCGAGGGGCACGGTGCTGGCCAACGCCTGGCTCGGCCGTGCCTGGCGGCTCGGACTCCGGCGGTTGGGATCAGTTCGGCTGGGGTGTGGTAGCCAGCTCCAGGGCATCCGCGCCCAGGGCCTTCAGTACCGCGTGTCCGTAGAACATCGCGATGTACTTGGCCTGGATGGGCGTCACCCTGCGGACCGCCCAGACCAGCTCCACGTGGTTCGGCTCGCGGGCCGTGCTAAGCGGCTTCATGTGGGCTTCCCTGGGCGTCTGGTTCCCCTTCTTGTGATTACAGCGGGTGCAGGCCGTGATGACGTTGTCCCAGGTGTTGTCTCCGCCGCGACACAGCGGCAGCAGGTGGTCCCGCGTAAGGAACTCCCTGTGACCGAGTGCGCGACGGTGCCGGCCACAATACTGGCAGGTGTAATGATCGCGCGCGAAGAGGAACGTGTTGGTGACATGCCGTCGGAAACGCCGCGGTACGTGCACGTACCTGACCAGGCGGATGACAACGGGCGCAGGGAGAACCAGACGCTCCGATCGGAAGGAGCGCGACGTATCGACCTCGAGGGCCTCCGCCTTGTGATCGATGATGAGCCGCAGTGCCCGTTGGACGGGCACGATCGTCAGCGGCTCGTAGGACGCGTTCAGCGTCAGGCATCCCATAGCGGCAAATCACCCTCGTGTACGCACTGAGATGCGTGATTCTTGAGGCGGGGGGGCACGGTTGTCAAGGACTCCGTTGGGACGACCGGCCGGGGGTGGGGTAGCCTGCCGATTTCGGGCCCGCCTCCTGTTAAACACCTGTCCGGCCGCAAGGTGCCCGCGAGGCTGCGGCCTTGGGCCAGCCTCGGCGGCAGCGGGTCTAGAGCAGGCTGACCGGGTCGCGGTCGATCTCCAGGCGCACGTCCCCGGGCGTAGGAAATCGGGTGGCGAAGTAGCGGAGGACTTCGCCAAGCGCATCCTGCTTCCCAGCTTTCAGCACGAGGTGCCAGCGCCAGCGTCGGCGGATGCGATCGATAGGGCAGGGCGCAGGGCCGATCAACTCGATTCCCTCGATACTCTGGGCCTTGAAGAGGCCGCCCAGCCAACCCAGCGCCGCGTCTGCCCCCTCTTGAACCGCGAGCTCGTCTTGCCCGGAGAACACCACGTTGGCGAGGCGGGTGTGTGGGGGGTAAGCCGGCTCGGCGCGCTCCGCGAGTTCCCGGGCTGCGAAGCCATCGTAGTCGTGCGTTATGGCGAAACCGATCGCGTAGTGTCCGGGCAGCGAGGTCTGGATGATGACTTCGCCGCCTAGCGGGCCGCGGCCGGCCCGTCCCGCCACCTGCGTAAGCAGATGGAAAGTCCTTTCGCTGGCTCGGAAATCCGGCAGGTTCAGGCCTACGTCGGCGTTGATTACGCCCACGAGCGTGACGTCGGGGAAGTCGAGACCCTTGGCGATCATCTGGGTGCCGAGCAGGATATCCACCTCCCGGCGCTCGACGCGGCCCAGAATCTCGTGGTGCGACCACTTAGCGCTGGTCGTATCCAAATCCATCCGCGCGATCCGGGCACCGGCGAACAGCTCGCTTAGGAGGCGCTCCACGTGCTCGGTGCCGACGCCTCGATGGCTCAGGTTGCCCGAACCGCATTCCGGACAGGCGTCGGGCACAGGCTCCTGGTGGTTGCAGTAGTGACAGACGAGACGTGGCGGTCGCCGATGGCGGGTCAGTGACACATTACACTGCCAGCAGCTGCGCACGGCACCACAGTCACGGCACTGGGTGAAGTTGGAGTAGCCACGCCGGTTGAGCAGCAGGATCGCCTGCTCACCTCTTCGTAACCGCGCTTCGACAGCGTCTCGTAGACGTGCCGACAGCGCCAGAACCTCCCGCCAACCACTGTCTTGCTCCCGCTTGCGCTCTTCGCGCAGGTCGACCACCTGCACCGAGGGTAGCGGGCGCGCGCCGATACGCTCCGGCAGCTCGATCAGCTCCCAGATCCCGGATTGCGCGTTCGCCCAGCTTTCCAGTGAGGGTGTTGCCGAGCCGAACACGCAGAGGGCACCGGCGCGCCGAGCCCGTACCACCGCCACCTCGCGGGCATGGTAGCGCGGAGCCGCATCGCTCTGCTTGTAGGAGCCCTCGTGCTCTTCGTCGATAATGATGGCGCCAAGATCGCGGACGGGAGCGAAGACGGCAGAGCGTGCGCCGACGACAATCCGCTTCGCGCCCTGGCGCAGCGCCTGCCAAGCGGCGTAGCGCTCCCCGTCGCTGAGCGCGGAGTGCAGGAGCGCCACTTCGTCGCCGAAGGCCGCGCGGAAACGGCTCAGCGTCTGCGGGGTGAGTGAGATCTCGGGCACGAGCAGGATGGCCCCACGGCACCGCCGGGCCACCAGTTCGCGGAGGACTTCGATGTAGACCAGAGTCTTTCCGGAGCCCGTGACCCCCTTGAGCAGGCAGACGCCCGGCGGCCGCCGTTCCGCTGCAGCCAGAAGCCGCCGGATGGCATCGGCCTGGGCGACGGTGGGCGTGTGTTCGATCTGCTTGGCAGGGAGCAGCTCGGCGAGCAGGAGATCCGCTGCCTGCTCGCTGCGCAACTCCGCCAGCTGCTTGTGGACCAATCCCTGCACCACTGAGCGGCTGATGCCCAGGTGCCGTGTGAGGTGGGCCACGTCGGCACGACCGCCCACGGATTCGAGGTACTCGTACAGCTCCCGCTGGCGCGCTGCCCGACGGAAGATCCGGTCGCGCTCCTGCAGGCTTGGAAGCTCCCGCCTCAGCCGCAGGACCTGTCGTGACCGCAGGGGCGGTGCGATTGACGGTGCTTCCCAATCGATCGTGAGCAGACCAGCCTCGGCCCACTTCCTGGCGACGCGCGCCCAGGGACCGGGCCCCAGGGCCCGGCGGACGCCACTCAGCTTGACTGCGCCCTTGTGCTGGTCCAGGTAGCCGAGGAGTGCCCGTTCGCTGGGCGTAGCGGCACTGATCCTGGCGTCCTGGCGTCGGACGAGGCGCTCAGCCGACTCTGCCGTCAGCCGGGCCGGGAGTGCTGCACGGAGGGTCAGTCCCAGGGGAGCGACGTAGTAGCGGGCTACCCAGCGGCAAAGTGCCAGCAACTCACCGTCGAATACCGGTTCCGGGTCAGGGGAGTCGAGGATCTCCCGTAATCTGGAGGGGATCTCCGCCGGCTCGCTGACCAGCTTGTCGATCCAGCCGGTGAGTTCGCCGCGTCCGAACGGCACGACCACGCGCCGACCCGGCTCTATGTCTTGCGCCAGGCTGTCAGGTACACGGTAGAGGAATGTCCGATACAGCGGTCGTGGGACCGCGACCCGCGCGTACAAGCTCACCGCCTACGCTTCTAGATTCCTTCCAACGTGCGCGCGGCACCCGCCAGGACGGCGGTACCGCTACCGCTCACCGCCGGGTGACGCCGAGCCCAGGCTCAGCGCTCAGCCGGATGCGGCCGCCTGCGATGCTGTATCCGTCGAACGGGTCGTCGGCGAGGAGGGCAGCGCCGTCCAGGTCGGCGTAGTCAACCAGGGGTGCCAGGTGGGCCGCGGCGGCGATCCCCAGCGATGTGGCGACCATGCAGCCGAGCATAACGCTCAAGTTGTGGGCGCGTGCGGTGTAGATCATCCGTAACGCCTCACTGAGGCCGCCGCACTTGGCCAGCTTGATGTTGATCCCATCCACAGCGCCGGCCAATCTCGGGATGTCGGCAGCCGTCAGGCACGATTCGTCGGCGATGATGGGCAGTGGCGAGCGCTCGCGGACGAAGCGCAGGCCATCGATATCGTGGGCCGCGACCGGCTGCTCGACGAACTCGATATCGAACTGCTGCAGCTCCCCTATTCGCGCGACTGCCTCCCGCGGGTGCCACGCCGTGTTGGCGTCCACCCGGACATGCGCCTCAGGCGCCTCCTCACGAACGATCGACAACAGCTCGATATCCCGGTCGGTGCCCACCTTGATCTTCAGAATCGGGTACTCGCTGGCCTCGCGCACCTTCCGGCGGACGATCTCGGGCGCGTCGATACCGATTGTGAAGCTCGTGAGCGGTGCCCGGCTGGGATCGAGCCCCAGCAGTCGGTACACGGGCATATTCAAGCGCTTGCCAGCGAGGTCGTAGAGTGCCGCCGAGATCGCCGCACGGGCGGCAGCGTTCCCGCGCAGGTCGGTCTCGCACGCCGTCTCGACTTCATTCATGGCGAACGGGTCACCGGCCGACTCCACCACCGGCCCGTATACCTGGAGCGCGGCGCAGACCGTCTCGGCTGTCTCGCCGTAGAAACGGCTTGGGTTCGCTTCACCCCAGCCCGTCATGTCGTCTTCATCACGCAGGCGTACCCAAATTGCGTAGTCTTCCTCCTGCCTGCGCCGTGCAATGGTGAAGGGGTACTTGGTTCGGAGGGTGACGACCTCGTAATCGAGCTTCATGGTCAAATATCTGTGGAAGGTACGTCCTTACTCGCCCAGCCTCTCAAGCGGTAGGAAGGCGATCCTGACAAAATCGTAAGGCGGCCAGGGCCCGGTCAGGTCGAAGCGGAACTCTGGGTGATTCGCGTCGATCTCGTCGGTGTACTCGACAAAGCTGACCCAGTCCGCCCGGCTGACCAGGAAAGCCGCGGACAGAATCCGCTGGCCTGTCGGCGGGAACGTGAACGCGGCGCGGGAACGGCGGCGCAGCGCTGTGTAGAAGCTCCCAGCCCTGTCGGCCTGTTCACCTTCGCCCATGTAGGGGCTTTGCCCTGACGGCTGGATATGGAGTCGCATCTCGAACATGCCGTCCAAGAACGAGAGCGTCTCGTCCAGGGCAACGCGCTGGTCGTCCAGGAACTCGACGACTTGCTCGCGCCCACGGAAGACGATGCCGTATGGGGCCGGCACGATGGTCACACGGCGCATCGCACGCTCGATCGTACTGCTGTGCCTGCGGATCAGCTCCCTGTCCCACTCAGGTAAGCGGTACGGCACCGCACGAACCAGTGCTGCCAGCCCCTCGTGCTCCACCAGTTCCTCGCCCGTCGCGACCGCAAGCTTGGCCAACGGTCGCTCGTGTCCGCGCGCACGCACCACGCCGTGGAGGAGAAGGCCCTGCTCTTCAGGTACCTCCGGTCGCTCCGCTTCGACCTGTTCGCTGACGGCCGCTACAGGTTGCTCGAGTTCTGCCATCCTTCCCTCAACAGCGCGTAGACTTCAGTCTGCGGCCTAGGTGTGGTCACTTCAGGGCCGTCCGCACCCATGTACACATTGACCTCCGAGCGTACGCCGAACCTGCCTGGCAGATAGATGCCGGGCTCGACGGAGAATCCGATGCCAGCGAGCAAACGCCGCTCATCACGTGTCTCGATGCCGTCGATATTGGGCCCGAGGCCGTGCACGTCTCCGTCTATGGAGTGGCCGGTCCGGTGATTGAAGTACTCGCCGAAACCGGCTTCTTCGATAACGCCGCGGCAGGCTGCGTCCACGTCGCAGCCCCGCAGTGGCCGTGCGGCATCGCTGTGATGCCGCTCCAGGTAGTCGAGCGCGGCAGTGCGAGCCCCGTAGACCGTGCGCCAGATCTGTTGCACCGGTTCGGGTATCTCGGTCCCCATGAAGCCCATCCAGGTCTGATCGGCGTAGACCGATCCCTCCTCACGGCCCCAGAGGTCGATCAGCAGGACCTGGTCCGCCATGATCGGGGCCGCGTTCTGCGGGGTCGGCTCGTAGTGACCGTCCGCCGCGTTGGGACCGACGGCGACGATCGTGTCGCCTTCGACCAGTCCCTCCGCCGCCAGCATATTCAGGATCGACTCCTTCAGCCCCCACTCGCTCAACCCGGAGCCTGCCTGCATGGCGTCGGCTGCCTGCTGGAATCCCCGCGCCGCTACGTTCGCCAGGATCCGCGCGGCACGCCGGTGGCTCTCCAGCTCGGCAGCTGACCAGGCGGCGGCGAAAAGGGTGACAAGCTCGCCGGACTCCACAGGGTCGGCCCCCACTCGCTTCACCAAGTCGAGAACGCCCGCCGGAATGCGATCGAGCTGAGGTATCCTATCAGCCTCGGAGTACTCGAGGGCGATGCGCTGGCCCGGCTTCAACAGCTCGCCGAGGATCGCTTCGAGCTCCTGCCACCGGAAGTACACGCGAACCGTGCCTGACCACTCGCTCCAGGGTGGACGTTCCAGGGTATGGGCGACGGCTACCGGTTGCCCTGTGGTGGGAATGAGCACGAAGTATCGGCGGCTCAGTGGTTGCGGCAGTCCCACTATGCGACCTGCGATCGGGTTGGCGGCGTGATAGTCGTAGAGCAGCCAGCCGTCCAGGCCGCGCTCGCGCAAACCAGACTGGATCGCCTGCAGGCGTTCCGGCTCGATGTGTGCTCGTTGTGCAGTGTGGGCCATAGGTCTCGGTTCCTTCTAGCGGTTATGCTGGACTTCCGCCGTGGCCACGCCTGCTTTGGTGCCAGTGATCAACGTCACGCCGATCGTGCGTTCGGGTCCCAACAGCTTGCGAATCTCGTACTCGCGGCCCAGAGCGCCGCGCAGCCCGCGCAGGCCCCAGCGCTGCCAGGCGCGCTGCAGGATCGAGAGTTTGTCGGCCAGGGTGGATAGCTCTGCCAGATGTGTGAAAGTGCGACCACGGACGAGGAACGGAAAGGCCTGGTCCGACCAATCCTCGACGTGCAGGTCTTCCACGTTCGCTTCCCGTAGCGCCTGCTTCCACTCCACCAGCATCTGCGGCGGCGCGCCGATGTGCTCGATCAGTATGCGACGCTGGTCGTCGTCCACGTGGCCGGTCCAGATGAGACCCATCAGCACCACGGTTCCCGAGGGTCGTGTGACGCGGCACAACTCCGCGACGGCTCGGAACGGATCGGTCGAGGCTGCCAATCCGAGCTCACCGATCGACAGGTCGAAGACCCCGTCCTGGAAAGGCAGATCGTCTACCGAGGCGTTCTGGAAGTGCAGCTGTGTGGTCAGCTCGGTGTCCCGGGCCCGCTGCTCGGCAACCTCGATCAGTTCAGGGTCCGGGTCCACACCTGCGACCTCCACGGGATAGCTCTGGGCGAAGAATTCCGCCACGGCTCCCTGCCCACACGGCACGTCCAGCAGAGACCTCAAGGCAACCTCGTCGTCCGAGGAGAGACCGGCGAGCTTGGCGATCTGCCGGTACAGCGGCTGGTCCCCGGGTGTGAAGCCCTTGGAACGGCTGAGCCGCAGCAGGTCGATCATCGACGGCCCGCGTTCCGAGGTCCGCACGGAGACGGCCGTGGGTACGGCGTCTCGGTCGTCGGCAAGAGGCATGAGCGACAGTATAGACGCGGCCTAAAGGGGGGTCAACTGAGATCGAGGTCCGCCAGTGCTCGGATGTGTGCCAGCGCACAGCTCCCTTGAGTGCTGGCTGTGCCTGCTCCAGCGCGGCGGAGAGCGCCTGTAGTCTGCGCGCGCGCTCAGGGTGCCCGGGTCCGGTGTCGTGGGCAGCGCAGTCGCGGTGGCTGACGAATAACGTGTGCATGCCGCGGCTGCCTAACTCCCGCGTCGGTCCGGAGTCGGCTTGTGATGAGGATGGTGTTGCCGCTTGGGCTGGACCTTCGGCGGGGGGCGGGTGAGCGTATCGGGTACGCGCGACTTCTTTTGCTTGGATGGGGGCAGCGGTCGCCGCCGGTATTTCTTGCGGTCAGCCGCTGGCCGCCGGGTTCGCGGCTCGCTCATGAGACTTCCAGTGTCGGCATGCGCGACCGCAAGTAACTCTCGCAGTCACGGATCGGGTAGAGTAGCACGTGCCAGCGCGGATCAGGAAGCGCGAGCGGTGCGGTTTCCGTTAGGAGCCAGCGGCTCACCTGGTCCACCAATTCGAGTGTCTCGGCCTCGGCACGACCCTCGATGCGCGCCAGCGCCCAGTAGATGTCGTGGCCGCCAGGCGGTCGCAACCGCAGATACCAGCTATAGACCTCTCCCACTGCGGGCCGCACGGGCTTGAACACGGAGGACCGGTAACCACATCCCATCTCGAGCACCTCGCGCATGTCTGCCGGCCCGAGGTACTGCGTGCGATGGCTCTTCACCAACCCAATGGCACGGCCCGACTTGAGAAGAGCCGGCTCTATGGCCAGGCGACCATCCACCAGCAGCCATCCCTCGCCCGGTCGCTCGTCCGCCCAGCGCCGGGCCAGGCGCCGCTCGATCAACGCGCGGTGCAGCTTGACCGCTGCCCGCTCGTCCTCAGCGAGCTTGATCGGGTGAGGGCTTGCCGCGTCGGCCTCGCTGTCAATGAGTGCTTCTCTGGGGAAGCCCAGTTCGAGCAGGCGGTCTGGCCGCAACAGCGCATGCGGGAAGGCCAGCACCTCTTGTTCGATCACGTTCCAGGTCAGGAATGTCCTGTCCGAGCGCTGGCGGATGACGGCGGCGACGTAGCCGTGCAGGATGGGCACGATGCCTACATAGCCGCAGATGTGGGTGTGCTCGATCCCGTCCAGGAAGAACTCGAAGCGTGACTCCTCCGCCATCGCGCCCACCTGCCGGACCTGCAGGCCTCCATCACCTTCCACGATCTCGACTTCGCCGAAGGCGGTCGGCTCCAGCGGCGGGTCGACCTGGGGGCCGGCCGTGTGAATGGGGCGCCAATCGCCACCCAATTCCGAGCCCCGCGTACGCAGCAGCCGCCAGAGCGGAGTATCGCTTGCCAGTTGATTGCTCCGCTTCTGGGCTCTAGTTTCGCCAGTCGTGCGAGAGCTTGCAGGCATGGATCTATGAATAAGCAATGGGCGAACCGCGTACAACGGGGTCAGCGCTTGCCGGCGCACCCCGGACGCGTGTGTGCCGGGCTCATGCTGATTCCACTCCTGGCAGGTTGCGAGGTGCAGTGGGGCGGCATTGATGTGGAGGTACACGAAGCGGAATTCGCGAGAGAAGACAGTGGGGCGATCATCGCCGACAGTCTGGCCGAGCCGGCGCTACTGGAGTTGCCGAGCGGACCGCTGCTCTTTCATGTGCGACGGACGGACGCTGCCGGCCAGGCGACGATCGAGGCGGTAGCCGAGCTGGCAGACGCGGAACTGAAGCCGCTGGGGCCGCGCCTGGCTGAACAGGCCGCAGAGTACATCTCCGAGTTCGTGGCGCGCTATTACCAACCTGACCAGGCCTACACCCTGTTTCGCGGCCGCACACGGGTGGGGACGTTCTATGTCCGCGCGCCCGCTCTGCGTGGCTCGGGCCTCTGTCCCGAGCTGCGAGCGGAGGGCCAGGTGGAGCTGCGACCCGGAGCCGACACCCTGAGCGAGTTCCATGCCTGGCCGCCTAGCACACGCAGCGGCGAGGAGGACCTTGAGGTACCCGTCTACCGCGGGGACATGCCCGCGATGGCGCAGGTGCTGGCGCGGTTCGGCGTGCGTGACCATAGGATTCCGGGCGGGTGGCGCTTCGGCGCGCCAGTGGACTTGCGGGCCCTGCAAGTGGGCTCGGGTCCGCGCGGCTTCGCCGCCACCTTCATGGTTGATGACAGCCTGGGGCTGGGCTCGCCCCGTGACTCGGCGGGCATGGCCTTCGTGGTGGCCGACTATGCGCCGGCCCGCGGCTATTTCCCCCTGTACTTCGACGCCGAATGGTACGGTCCGGGCCAGAAGCGCGCGCTACACTGGATCGATTCCCTGGATCTCGTGGGCGATCCGGGCGACGAATGGCTGCTGCGCGCGTACGGCGATGCGAGCAGCTGGTATGAGCTCGTCAGCCAGCGCGACACGGTCAGGGCGGTTGTTTGGTCGAGCCACCGCCCGGTCTGTGAGGCCCGGGAATCGACGCCCGGGGGCTCGGGATAGCCGAGCAGCGGCTCAGGTTTGCGAGTCGCACTTTGAGCGATAGAGGAGGGCCGGCCACCTGGAGAGGTGACCGGCCCTCGCAGTGAGCTACGTTCGCTCAGGTCCGCTCGAAATCCCCTTCGAGCAGCGCCGGGTCGGGATCGCCGTCAGGCGGCTGGCTGAAATCGGCGATCTCGGCATGCTCCACCGTTATCTGCAGACTGTTCCCGTCGCTTGACAGGGTGAAGGTGCCCTCCAGGGGCGGTTCACCCGGCGGGTCTTCGTCGTTGGTGAGGGTGAAGCTGGTCCCGTCGAGTTCGAAGTCTCCTTGAATCGTGTCGACTGGCTGTGGCGGCACATCAGCGATGAACATGTACCGGTTGTTCGTGCTGACGATGAGCGTGATCGTGCCGCCGAAGTCCTGGACGAGATCAACCGTAATGATAGGAGCCGCGTCCGGCGTCAGTTCTAGGCTGATCGCGTCCCAGGTGCCCGCGAGGTCCTGGATGGTGACGCCGGTCGTGTCGTCATCGCCACAGGCCACCGTGAGCGCTCCGACCAGCAGAACGGGTAGTACAAGGCGGGTCCATTTCATCTCGGCGTCCTCCTTCAAGGTCCTGAAGTACTAGCCTTCGAAACGTGCCTCCCAATTGCGGTCCGACAACATCGCCGTGGCTGTCAGAACGACTGCCTGACCCGCAGCATGAACATCCGCCCAAGATATGGTGCTCCCGCCATTTCCTGGTGCTCCTTGTCGAAGACGTTGGTGGCAGTGAGCGTCAGCTGCGTCGCCGTGACGATGGGCAAGGTGTACGACAGGCTCGCGTCGAACAGCGTGAACGACGGAATATAGCCCTCGTAGACGCCGGTGGTCACGTCATACGAATCCATGTAACGCCCTCGCAGCTCGGCGCCCAGGCCCAGCCGCGGGTTGCGATAGAGCACGGAGAGCATCCCCTTCTGCCTCGGGGAGTTGAGCGCGATGTCGCCGATGTTGTCCAGGTTCGGGAAGAAGTTCTCGCACTTGTGGTCGCTGTCCAGCCAGCCACAGGCCAGCGAGTAACTCCCGGAGAGGCTGAACTCGTCCGTCAGCAAGAAGGTCAGTCCCAGATCGAAGCCCCACAGGTCGACTTCGCCGAAGTTCCGATAGGTGACATAGAGGTCGCTCGCGTAGTCCGCCGGAACCTGCTCTGGCGTGATCGTGCCCAGCGGCATGTTACTGAGCAGCGCAGTCAATTTCGGGACCTGGTCCAGCGGGACCCCTACAGCCGCGAGGTAGTTCGCCAGGTCCCCCGGGTCCAGGAACGCGCTCGCTGTCTCGAAGCGCAGCGGTCCAACGAAGTCCTCGATGCGCTGGTAGTAGGCATCCACACCCAGGAGCAGGCGGTCGCCGATGAGGCCTTTGTATCCCAGCTCGAACGTGGTGGTGATGTTGGGCCGCAGGGGGTCGATATCGATGGCGGCCTGTGGGTCGTCGAGCTGCATGATGTTGCCGAACTCGAGTGCCTCGGCGTCGAACTTCTTGAGTACCGTACCGACCTGCCCCGACGGATCGAGCATCCTCAGGAGACCCTCGACAGTGGGATCGAGAGGGGTGCCCGACGCCTGGAGGTAAACCTTCGCTTCGTCGATGGCGTTCTGCCAGAAGGGAGTCACGTCGGGCGGCAGGGGCGCGCTCGGGTCCTGGGCGAAGGGCGAGTGCATGCAGAGCTGCCCCTCGCAGTCGCGCCTAAAGGTGAGCCCGGTCTCACTGGGCACGCCGATGGCGCGCACGCCGAAATCGGCGAAGGGGCCTAGGCTGGGGCTCGAAGACAGATCCAGATTCAGATTCACGCTCGTCGGCTGGCTGAAGGCGCGGTTATAGGTTAACCGCAGGTTGTGCTCGGGCGTCGGCTTGAAGACCAGGGCGGCGCGCGGCGAGAAGAGCACGTCCTCGACCATGCTGTGGTGGTCGAGCCGGCCGGCCAGGACGAGATCGAACTGCGGGGAGAGCCGGGTCTCCGACTGCACGTAGCCACCGATTTCGGTGATGTCGTCGTTGTCCTCGTTTTGCCCGTGGATCGTCCTGTCCGTACGCGGCACCGTGCGGATGAGGTCGGCCCCGTAGACGAAGCGCTGCCGCTCGCTCAGGTCGGTGGCGTGCTGGAGCTGGCCGACGTAGAGGAACGAGTTGTCCGTAATCCGATTGCCGTCGCGCAGCGTGTAGCTCTCGCCGGCGTCGCTGAAGTTCACGTAGGCCTGAGCGAACAGGTTGCCGGAGCGGAAACGCCCTTGCAGGTACGTGTAGATCCAGTCCTTGGCCTGGGCCGCTCCCAGGCCGGTCAGCTCGATGCTTCTCAGCATGTCGCTGACCCCACCGGCGAAGATGAAGGAGCTCCGCTCGTTGAGCTGCCAGTCCACACGGGTGTCCACGGTGAACCGCTCGGCCATGAAGTCGCGCTTCCCGATCTGCACGGTCGCCTCGGCGGAATCGGGGTCACCTCCCACAAGCTCGGCAGCGCTCCGGGCAGCGGCGACGGCCAAAGTCCGGTTCTCCACCTCGACCGGGTCGATGAACTTCCAGTCGGTGCCGCGGAAGTACATCGCCGAGATCTTGTAGCCGACGTTCTCGCTGAACAGGCCGGAGTGGCGGAGCGTCCCCTGCCAGACGGCCTCAGAGCCGCCGATGTCGTTGCCGCCACGCGATCCGCCCATGACGCTCACCGTCGTCCCCTGATAGTCGAGCGGCGAGCGGGTGATGATGTGCATGACGCCCTTGTCTACGTTAGGGCCGTAGAGGGCGGAGCCCGGGCCAAGCACGAACTCGATGCGGTCAATGTCGTCGTTCGTGGTGGGGATCAAGTTGTAGGCGTTGAACCTGAGGGAGGGCACGGAGGCCCAGCGGTTGTCGGTGAGCACGAACAGCGCGCCGGAGAAGACGTTGTTGAAGCCGCGGGCGACGACGTTGTTCTGGTGTATGCCCGTCGTGGCGACGTCGACGCCCGGCAGGCCACGCACGTGGTCAACGGCGCTTGTCGTCGGTCGCTGCTCGACCTCCTCCGCGGCCACGGTGTAGACCGATGCGGGGGACTCGAGCGCCTTCTCTTGCTGACGCGACGCGGTGACCACCACTGGGTTGAGCCGAAAGGCTCGCGAGACCAGCTCGATCGTCCCAAGCGCCACCGGTTCGTCACCGACGCCGATGCGGTCGATCCGCTGGGCTTCATAGCCGAGGGTCGAGATCAGCAGGGCGTAGCTGCCCTGTGGGATCCGGGTGAGCCGGAAACTGCCGTCGTCCGCGGTCGTTGCAGATTGGACGACGCTTCCCGTGCCCGTCAGTAGTTCGACGACGGCTCCGGTCAGCGGCTCGCTGATCTCCTTGTCGACGACCCGGCCGGCAACGGTGCCCTGCTGAGCGAGCGCTGTGCTGTGGGTTACGAGCAGGATCAGCAGGCCTGCAGCTACGCAGACCAGCCAGCGGGAGGCGGGACGGACTCGATGCCCGAAGTGCAGGGGGAGAGCGTCCATGATGATACCCCTCCGTCCAGGAATACGGCTTCTGAAATCGCGGGCTTTCTGACGGGTGAGCGGACAAACTACATATTTTCCCCCGGATCGGCTAGATGCCCTGGCCAGGCAGCCTCCGGCCCAGCCCCCGGGCCAGAAAGCGCAGTCGATCCGGCCAGGGCAGCCGGCCCAGGTTGGCTCGGATCACGCCACGCGTGAAGAAGGTGGCCTGCGAGTAGTCGATCGCGACCTCGACAACGACAGGGTGGCCGCCGTCGCTGCTCGCTCGCGCCTGGCCCAGCACCTTCGAGACCTCAGCGTCGGTTTCCAGGGCCAGGTACTCAGCCCCGACGGCTTGGCAAAAAGCCTCGAGATCATAGTCCGGCAGCTGGCTCGCGGTCTTGCGCCCTAACGCCGTCTGCTGGAACTGGGCGATCTGGGCCAGCTCTCTGTCCCTGAGGATGACGACCGTGACCGGGACCCGCAGGTGCGCGGCGGTGAGCAGCTCCAGCCCGGTCATCAGCAGGGCGCCGTCGCCTGCCAGGGCTACAGCGGGGCGATCGGGGCAGCCGAGGGCGGCAGCGATGGCAGCGGGCACGGCGTAGCCCATGCACGAGTAGTCGACGGGGGCCAGGAACGAGCGAGGCCGGTCGAGCCGCAGGCATTCCATGGCCAGGAAGGTCCCGTTGCCGCTGTCGGTGGTGTAGATCGCGTCGGGGCCATAGACCTGCTGCAGCGATCGCAAGAGGTGGGGTGGTGAGGCTTTGGCCCCGCCCATCTGAGCCCCCCAGTCAGCCCAGATCCCCTCATGCCCTCTGTGGATCGCCTCGCGTAGACCCGCGTCCGGTGTCCGGGTCTCCAAACCGTCCAGCAGTGCGGTCACGAAGGAGCCCGCATCGGCTACGATGCCGACCTCGGCCGGGTAGTTGCGTCCCAGGACCGCGGCGTCGACGTCAACGTGGATGAGCGGCCCGGGCGGGTCCAGCCCGTAGCTTCCTGTCCCCACCTCGGCGAAGCGGCAGCCTATGGCCAGCGTCAGATCGCAGCTTTCGGCGATCTCGCGGGCGAAGGGCGGCGCGGCCCTCCCGAAGCCGCACCAGAGCCAGAGCGGCTGGCTCTCCGGGAACACGCCTTTCCCCTGGATCGTCGTTGCGACCGGGGCCTGCAAGCGTTCGGCGAGGGTGACCAGGTCGGGACCGGCAGCGCTGGCACCGAGCCCCAGGTAGAGCAGGGGACGCCGGCTCGTCGCCAGCAATCCGCGGGCCCTATTGAGGGCCTCGGGCTCGGGCTCAGCGCATGGCACCGGCTCGCCGCTCCACCCAGCGAAGCCGGCTTCATGGCGGAACAGGTAGAAGTTCGCCGGGATCTCGACGAAGACCGGACCCGGTGGCGCTGCGCGGGCGATCCCGCAGGCCCGGCGGATCGTGGCGTAGATCTGCGAGCCCTCGCTCGGCCGGAGCTGTGCTTTGCTGACGGGCCGGACCATCGCCAGTTGATCCACGTCGTGGAGCTGGTAGGCCTTGCTGGTATCGCTGCGGACCCCGCAGCCGAGGACCAGCACAGGGATGCCGTCCAGGTAGGCCTCGGCGATCCCCGACAGGGCGTGCGATAGGCCGGCGCCGGGGACGAGGTTGGCGCAGCCAAGCAGCCCGGATGCGCGGGAGATGGCGTCGGCCATGAACGAGGCGCTCTGCTCGTCGGTGACCAGGATGGGCCGAACGCGGTCCGAGCGGCTGAGCGCGTCGTAGAGTTCGATGTTGTGGGTGCCGGGGATGCCGAAGCTGAAAGGGATGCCCTCGTCCTCCAACGCGCGCACGACGATGTCGGCGCCGGTCATCTTGCTCGTCGCCATCAGTTCAGCAGGTCGCGCGCGTCCTGGCGGATGCGCTGGGCCACCCGGTCAGCCAGCGCCATGATCGTCAGGTAGGGGTTGATCTCGATCGAGTCGGGGAAGAGGCTGGCGTCCGCGACGAACAGCCACGGCAGGCCATGCACTCGTCCATAAGAGTCGGTGACCGAATCGCTCGCGGTGAGACCCATGCCGCAGCCACCCTGCAGGTGGGCGGCGGATACCGTGATCGAGCCCGACCTGAAGTAGCGCTCGTCGACGATCCGCTCCAGCCGCTCCATCTGCTCCCGGTCTACCGTCGGTCGCGCCGCCACGGGCACGTGAACCCGACTCGCGCCTGCGGCGAAGAAGATGCGGGCCGACGCCAGGGTGCCTCGCGTGAGGGCGCGCCGCACCTCGGGTGTGAAGCGGTAGTGGACGACCGGCTGGCCGCGGCGATCGACGGTCACACGGTCGTGTGGGTGCACGTGGTCGCAGGCCAGAACGAGGATCATCTGCAGGCGCGGGAAAGCGCGCATGAAGGCGCTGTGCGCGGTGCCGAACCCGGAGAGGCTCTTGGCCGTGGTAAACGGGAAGTACATGCATGTCTCGAGTATGAAGCCGTCCGTTTCGACGAACTGGTCCAGGTAGTAGCTCTTCGGGTGGCCGACGAAGTTGGTGATCTCACGGTTGTGCTCGCCCACAAGGATGAGCGCCGGATGGCAGGTGAAGCCGTGCCCGAGCCGCGGCAGTGAGGCCGGCAGGTGCGAGCGCAGCAGCAGTGCGGGCGTGTGCACGGCGCCTCCGCAAGCGATGACGATCTTCGAGCGGATGCGGTACTCCCCGGGCTCCCACTCCGACGGCTCCCCCAACCCGCCCTTCGGGTGGACCCGGGCGATCACGGTCTGCCGATCGAGGCGGAGAGCTTCGCAGCGGGTGACCACTTCCACACCGGCTCGCTCGGCCGCTGGTAATTGCACCCGATTCGTTCCCTGTTTCGCCTGGTTAGGACAGCCGAGGTTGCACAAGCTTGACCCCTTGCAGCCCCTCACGTTCACCGGGAACTGCTGGACCCGGTATCCCAGGCGGCGGCAGCCCTTCACGAACAGCTGGTTGTTCTCGTTGATCAGCTGCTCTTCCAGATAGTGGACATTGTTCTGCTCCATGAGCTTCCTGGAGCGACGCTCGATCTCCTCGAAGCTGAGCCCGGGGACATTCCAGCGCTGGATGACGCGCTCGGGCGCGATGATCGACGTGCCGGTGTAGACGGTGGTCGAGCCGCCGTACCCACAGCCCATGGCGAGCGTCAGTGAGCCGCTGGCGGTGAGGAAGCCGCCGCCCTGTTCGTAGAGGGCCTGGGCCATCTCGATCTCGCGGCCCGAGAACTCGTCGTCTCGCAGCCGCGGGCCCTTCTCCAGCACAACGATCCGCAGACCGTCCTGGCAGAGGGAGGCCAGTTCCTGGGCCACCGTTCCACCGCCGGCACCGGAGCCGATGATCACGATGTCGTAGGCCCGCTCGTTCATCGCGCGGCCTCCCAGCCGCGGGGGTCGGGCCGATAGCCGATGGCCTCGGCGGCCGCCTCGCGCCCGTAATAGCCGAGGAACGCCAGGGCACGGAGCCCCCAGAAACCGATGCGGATGACTTCGATCGGGTGCTCCTGAAGCCTCGCGAGGAATCGTGCGCGGCGGGCCGGGTTCAGGGCGGTGAAGGGGCGTCCGTAGCGAAGCACTGGGAGCCACTGAACGAGTAGCAGGAACAGGCGCAGCCGCGGCCGCAGCGAGCCTGGCCGGCCCCTCAGGGATGACTCGACCAGAGCCTCCAGCTCGGTCCAGTTCGCCGCCTCCAGCTCCGCTGCCTCCGGCACCAGCGTGGAGACGACGGTGCGAAACAGGGCCCGATCGGCCGTCAGGCTCGACGTGGGAGCGTTCGTGGTGTACCTCCTTCCCACAGGCCGACTACTGGGCGCGGGGCGGTTGGAATGCAGGAGAAGATAGGCGGCGTCGGTCGGCACGGATACCACCGGGCCGCCAGGGCGAATGCAGCTGATGGGATGGTGCCAACCATCGAATCCCTTCTGGCGTCTAATGCGTAATGAGGGACGAGTTGCGAGTGCCAGGTGATGAATACCGGGAGTAATTGGGAATATTCCTCATGGTCAACATTTCGCGGAGAGTGCCGTTCGCGGTGCTTCTCGTGTTGGTGGGAGCGTGGCCCGCCTGGGCGAGCGAGGCTGATCCTCCGAAGACCGATCCAGATCCGAAGCCCTACCGGGCGTTAGCGACCCGCGCGAATCCGGGGACGCCCGAGATCGACGGGCGGCTGGACGATGCGGTGTGGGCGCTGGCGGAGGTCATCACTGATTTTACGCAGCGTGACCCGAACGAGGGGGAGCCGGCGTCGGAGCGCACCGAGGCTTGGGTGCTCTACGATGACGGCGCGTTGTACGTCGGGATCCGCGCCTACGACAGCGAGCCGGACAAGATCGTCGGTCAACTGACCCGGCGTGACCAGCACTCCGAGTCCGATTGGCTGGCGGTCAGCATCGACTCGTACTGCGACCGGCGCACGGCGTTCGAGTTCGCGGTCAACCCGGCGGCCGTCGAGCGAGACAAGTACCTGTTCGACGATACGAACGAAGACGACTCGTGGGATGCGGTCTGGGATGTGGCCACCCGCATCGATGAGGACGGCTGGACGGCAGAGTTCCGTATCCCCTTCTCGCAGTTGCGGTTCTCGGAGGCGCTCGAGCAGGTCTGGGGCTTCAATATCGAGCGCATCATCCAGCGCAAGAACGAGACTGCCCAGTGGAAGCCCATCCCCAAGGACGCGTCGGGATGGGTGAGCGAGTATGGTGAGCTGGCTGGAATTCAAGGAATCGAGCCGCCGCGCCGGCTGGAGGTCCTTCCTTACGTCGTGGGCCAGCAGGCGCTCACGCCGAAGCAGCCAGGTAACCCCTTCGAGACCGGCAGCGAGTTCACTGGTAGCTTGGGCGCTGACGTCCGCTACGGGTTGACCAACAGCCTCACGCTCAACCTGACGCTCAACCCCGACTTCGGCCAGGTCGAGGCCGATCCGTCCGTGGTGAACTTGTCGGCATTCGAGACCTTCTTCGAGGAGAAACGCCCGTTCTTCCTGGAGGGATCGAACATCTTCAGATTCCCGGTAAGCTCGCTCAACGGGGGGTTCGAACAGCTCTTCTACTCGCGCCGCATCGGCCGCCGGCCTCAGGGTGAAGCGGACTCACGTGGCGGCTACGTGGACCCTCCACAGAGCACGACGATCATCGGCGCCGGCAAGCTGTCGGGTAAGACGGCGAGTGGCTGGTCGATCGGCGTGCTCGACGCGGTCACGGCGGAAGAAGGGGCGACGGTCGTCGATGCCGAAGGGGTTCGACACCACGATGTGGTCGAGCCGCTCACGAACTACGGCGTCATCCGCGTGCAGAAGGACTTCAAGGACGGGCAGAGCGCTTTGGGCGGGATCTTGACGGCCGTGAACCGGCGGCTGCCCGCGTCGCTCGATGACCTGCGCAGCGCCGCGTACGCTGGCGGCATCGATGCTCGTCACCGTTTCGCCGGCGGCAATTGGGAGCTGACGGGTCAGCTGCTCGGCTCCTATGTGACGGGGTCCACGCAGGCGATCAGCGCTACGCAGGAGAGCTCGGCCCGCTACTTCCAGCGTCCCGGCGCCGACCACCTTGAGTTCGATCCCGGGCGCACGCGTCTCGTCGGCAGTAGTGGGGGCCTTGGTATCGCCAAGATCGGCGGCGGGCGCTGGCGTGGCATCATCCAGAGCGAGTGGGTCTCGCCGGGGTTCGAGGTCAACGATCTCGGCTTCCAGCGACAGGCCGACATTTGGCGGAACGTTGTCTGGGTCGGCTACCGGGAATTCGACGCGGGTAAGGTCTTCCGGCGCTACAACGTCAACTTCAACGCCTGGAACTTCAGCACGTTTGGGGGCGAGCGCATCGCGACGGGCGGTAACATCAATGGCAGCTTCACTCTGCTCAACTACTGGGGCGGCTTCGGCGGCATCAATCGCGAGTTCCAGGCGCTGAGCACCCGCGTACTGCGCGGCGGTCCCGCTATGGAATATCCTGCCTCCTGGAACTGGTGGGGCGGATTGTTCAGCGACAGCCGCAACCCGATCAGCTTCGAGATTGGCACGTTCAGGTGGCAGGATGAGGAGCGCTCTTACGCCGGTGGCTACTACGCCTGGCTCGCGTGGCGCCCGGCGGCCAACCTGCGCTTGAGCCTGGGGCCGGAGTACGACTGGACTCATGACGACTGGCAGTATGTGGCCAGTTGCGAGGCTTTGGACTCAGAGCACTTCATCCTCAGTGTGCTCGATCAGAAGACCCTCTGGCTGACGACGCGGCTCGATTGGACGTTCACGCCGAACCTCAGCCTCCAGCTCTACGCGCAGCCGTTTGTCTCGGCAGGCAAGTATAGCGGGTTTAAGGAGGTGGTGGCGCCGAAGACGGCAGCGTACGACGATCGTTTCGATCCGTTCGAGTCGGACCGTCTGAGCTACGAGGCGAGCAACGATGCGGACGAGCCCGGCACCTACTTCGTCGATCTGGACCGTGACGGCGCGAGCGACCTGTCGTTCGATGATCCGGACTTCACTGTCAAGGAGTTCCGCTCGACGGTCGTGCTTCGCTGGGAGTACATGTCCGGCTCGACACTCTTCTTCGTCTGGTCGATGAACAAGTCGGCGTTCGAGTATACCAGCCACTTCGATCCACTGAGTGACTTCGACGCTCTCCGCACTATCGAGGGTGACAACATCTTCAGCGTGAAGGTCAACTACTACCTCAATCCTTAGTTGCTGCTGCCCGGCACAGCGGGCGGGTACAGCTTCCGGCGCTGTGGCCCTGGCGGACAGAGTCACGGCGCTGACGTTTATGGCCAGCTTGTGACGTTGACCAGCCTGTAGTAAGCTCCGCACACCGACACGACAGGGGAGGAGCCATGCGCTTTCGAGACAGGGTCGCGTTCGTGACCGGTGCCTCGAGCGGCATCGGGCGCGCGTGCGCCGTGCGGTTCCAGGAAGAGGGTGCTGCGGTCTTTGCCGTCGCCCGGCGCGGGGAGCGCCTGCGAGGCACGTTTGAGCACTATGCCATCGCCGATGTGCGCTTGGAGGATCAAGTCAGCGCGGCCGTGGCAAACTGCGTAGGTGCGCTTGGGCGGATCGACTACCTGATCAACGCCGCGGGCGTGATCGGGACGGGTGGAATCCTGGACACACCGCCGGAAGAGTGGGAGCGGCTCTTCTCGATCAACGTCGATGGGATCTACGTCGTGACCCGCCACGTCGCGCCTCATCTGATCGAGAACGGCGGCGCGATCGTCAACCTCTCCTCGGTCACCAGCCTGCGTCCCTACGGCAACCTGCTCGCCTACTGCGCCTCCAAGGCGGCGGTCGACATGTTCACGCAGTGCGTGGCGCTGGAGCTGGCACCACACGGGGTGCGGGTGAACGCGGTGAACCCGGGCGTCGTCGTGACGGAGCTACACACGGTGACCGGCGCCGTGCCCGACTACGAGGCCTTCCTCGAGCGCTCGAAGACGACGCACCCTCTGGGCCGGGTCGGCCGGCCGGAAGAGATCGCGGCGCTGTGCGCGTTCCTCTGCTCGGACGAGGCGGGCTGGATCACCGGCGGCATTCACTGCATCGACGGCGGGCGTGCACTTATGTCGGCAAGGTGATGGGCGACACGGTGAGTCGTTTTCGACAGATAGCGACGGAACTGCGCAGCCTTTGACGGGGTAGCGCCCCTGATCTCGAATGTCGATCTTGCAAGTACAGAAGTTGTCGCTGTTACGGACCCTCTTGCTGAGCAGGTTGGACCCCATGAACACAGCAGCAAAGCTCCTCGCCGTTAGCGCGCTGGCCCTCGTGAACGCCGCCTGCGGCGCACGCCAGGCAGGTGTTGAAGGACCGGAAGCTGGGCTCGCTCGCGAGGTCACGATCGAGGTAGAGAACCAGAACTTTAACGACGCACGCATCTACCTGGTAGAGTTCGGCAGGCGTACGCGGTTGGGAAACGTGCCGGGTAACACTACCCGAGTGTTCCGTTTCCGCTCGGTGCCCCAGCAGGTACGGTTCCGTGTCGATTTCATCGGAGCCGGCGAGTTCACCACGACCGGCATCGAGGTCAGCCCTGGGGACGAGCTCGTGCTCATCGTGACCTCCACTTCCCATCGGTTGCGATTCCGTGGTTGATTTCGGCGGGCAGTCGACTCGTTCCGTGTACCGGAGTCGTGTCTGTGCCAACGGTGGCGGCTCGTCTCAGCGGCGCGGGCCGCGGGCACCCCCGTGCCAGCGCGGGTTGGCCACGCCGATGTAGTCACGAGTCGCGACTGCGAACTCGATCCCGTGGATCGTTGCGCAGTACGTAGCCGAGTCGCGGGTCTCGGCGGCGAACCCGAAGCTCGCCAGCTCGGCTAGGTCCGCGGCCGACCATGTGGCTGCACGTCGGCCCTCCATGTAGATCTTTGTGGATGTCGGGTGGAACCGGGGCAGCGCCCTCAGCCCTCAGCCTCAGGGGCGGCCATAGCGCGGGCGATGGACGCGGCGAGCGCCGCGTTGTTCTCCAGCAATGCCAGGTTCGCGCGCAATGAACGCCCTTCGGTGACCTCGGCGACTCGCTTCAGCAGGAAGGGAGTCACAGCGGGCCCGGAAATCCCGTCTGCCGCCAGGTCGGCCAGCGCCCGGGCAACGGCAGCTTCCGCCTCTTCCCGTGCGAGGGCTGTCTCTCTCGGCGGCGGCACGCAGACGAGGAGTGCGCCGGGGCTCCCCAGCGCCCGCGCCGCCCGCCAGATCTCGACCACCTCGGCTGCGCTCTCCACTCTGAGATCGAGAGGCAGTCCGCTCTCCGCTGACCAGAAGGCCGGGAACTGGTCTGTCCCGAAGCCGGCGACTATAAGACCCAGCGTCTCGAGCCGTTCCAGGGTGGCGGGAAGGTCCATCATCGCTTTGGCGCCGGAGCAGACCAGGATGATCGGTGTGCGAGCCAGCTCGTAGAGGTCTGCGGAAACGTCGGGTGGGCCTGCAGTGGGGTGGACACCGCCGATGCCGCCGGTGGAGGCGACGGCCAGGCCGGCGCGGTGGGCGAGGAAGAGCGTGGCGGCCACCGTGGTACCGCCGTGTACTCCGCGCGCCAGGGCTACGGGCAGATCGCGGGTACTGAGCTTCCTCTCCTGACGGGCGAGGAACTCCAACTCTTGCGGGGTCAATCCGACGATCGGCTTCCCAGCGAGCACACCCACGAAGGCGGGCTCGACCTGCTGGGCACGGATCGCGGCCGAGACGCGCTCCACAGCCTCACCGCGCAGCCTGCCGGGCAGACCCGTCGTCAGGAGGGCCGTCTCGAGTGCGACTGCCGGGGTCGCGGCGCGCAGGACGACTGCGCTCTCACCCTCCAATCAGAACTCCAGCTGTTGTGGGCCGCTCAAGGCACCCCGATAGACGGCGTTGAAGAGGACCTTGAAGGTCTCGTGAGACTGGGCGCGGCGCTGCGGACCGAACCCGAAGAGAATGGCCCGACCAGCCCCGGAACTCACCTCGACGAGCGCGGCCTTGCCACCGAGGAACTCGCTGTAGAGCGCGTAGCCGCTGAGCAGCTGTTCGGTCTCTGGGTAGCGGGCTACAACGGTCACGTTCGCGGCACCTTCGGCCTGGAAGACCGCACTGTTGGAGTAGAAGACCGCTGTCTCGTCCGGCATTCCGAAGCCGAGCGGGTGTGTGGGATCCATCCTCACAGCGAGGATCGAGCCGGGCGCGTAGAACACGCTGCCGGTTCGCTGCTCGGGGGAGGTCGGCCGCACGTTCAGCACCGGCAGGCCGAGCTGCTCGATGGCGAAGTCAGAGGACTCGTCGAGACACACGAGCGTGCCGCCCTCCCTGACAAAAGTGCGAATCGCAGCGATGCCTGCATCACCGATGCCGCCCGCGTATTCCGCTGGCACCGTGCCGGGCCTGCGACCCTCGATGATCGACCGGGCCGAGATGTCAGGCAGCACGATGACGTCGTAGCGGGAACGCAGGTCCCCGGCCCGGACCTCGGCGTCGTGAAGCGTTCGATAGGGCAGGTCCCAGTTCTCGAACACCCAGCGCGTCCAGCCCTCGTCCATTGACGCCGTCCACGGCTGGTAGAGGGCCACCCGCAGTGCGGCGAGCCGGTATCCGGTCAGGCTGCCGGAGAAGGACTCCGCTGAGAGTCCCTGGCTCGCTGCCAGCTCGGCCAGCTGGTCGCGCACCCTGGGGCCGCTGAGCACGACGCTGCCCACCGGCCAGCGGCGGCCGCCGGCCTCCAGCGGTTCCGAGAGGAAGGCTGCCTGGCCCCCGCCGCCCAGGGCGCGGTGGATGGCCAGGTTGGCGGCGTTCGTGTCGTTCGTCAGCAGGAAGGCGGGGCCCGCGCCGGCCAGGCGGCCGGCAGGCGGCCGTATCGTCCCAGTTTCCAAGCGCAGGTCGGCCTGGAAGGGTGTCCTCGCCTCCCGCGCCTCCACGCCCATCTGCAGCGGCAACGTCCAGCCTGCGGCGTCGTAGGGCGTGTCCGGTGGCCCGCCAGGGTACAGGCGGAGGTCCGGATAGCGCTGGCGTTCCAGCAGGTCCTTCGCGTGGGCTCTGTAGGGCTGCGCCATCAGCACCACCCAGTCGCCTGCTTGGTGCTCGACCCCATCGGCCTGAAAGGGGTTTACCGCTCGGTGGACCTCGACGCCGGCACGGCGCAGCAGCTCCAGCATCGTGGCCGCAGTTCCTGGGTCACGTTGACTTGCGGGGACGACGTAGGCGAAGGGGGGCTCGTTGTCTCCGGCCTCGATGGCACGGCGGCCGAGTTGCACGTAGTTGCGGATGAGCTGGCGCCGCTCGCGTGCGGCGAGGCCGATCACGGAGCGGGCGGCGATCAGCTCGTAGTCGACGATGTCGCGGATGCGCCACCAGCCGCCCGGCCAGGGGTTCGGGTAGCTGATGCCGTACTCCGGTTGACGGTCAGCTGCGCCCGGCTCTTGGAAGATCGGGGACGCGAGCCGTGCGCTGGCGGCCTCAGAGAGGATCCCCACCATGTTGTGCCGAGCCGGCACGGTGCGCAGCCCGCCCGGCCACCAGAGGTCGAACTGCTCGCCGGTCACCACGCCCGACTTGCCCGCTGCCTCCAGGTCAGTGGCCATCTGCAGGCCGAATAGCGAAATCAGCCGCACCAACAAAGGGTCGATATTCGGGTTCGCCGGATCGTCGAAGGGCGGCACGAAGAAGCGCGCGCCTCGGTTCCCCATCTGGTGGATGTCGTAGACGACCTCGGGGTACCAGCGAGCGTACAGCAGGTCGTTCACCAGACGGGACTCGACCTGGGTCAGCATGAAGAAGTCGCGGTTGTTATCGTGTCCGACGTACGGGTGGTAGAGCCAGGGCATCGAGCTCCCCTCGTACGGGGTACCGAGCGTGAGCGCGTACCAGTCCACGACCATCTGCTGGCCGTCGGGGTTCACGGAAGGGATGAGCAGCACGACCACACTCTCCAGTGCCTCCAGGAGTACGGGGTCAGTGATCAAGGCGTGGCCAAGCTCCATAACCTCCTGGCTGGAAGCGATCTCGGTGGAGTGGATGTTGTGCGCGATCAGCACGACGGCTGGCTGGCTCGGGAGCAACGCCTCCAACTCTCCGTCTTCGAGCTTTCTCGGATCGGCGAGTTTCGCCTGGTTCAGACGAATCTGCTCCAGGCGCCGCATGTTGTCTGGCGCGGTCACGGTGGCCACAACGAACGGTCGCCCGTGGGTCGTTCGACCGATGGTGTCCACGCGTAGGGTCGGCGACGCTTCAGCCAGGAGGTTGAAGTAACCGGTGATGCTGTCCCAGCCGACGAGCCTGAAGTCGGCGCCTACCGGATGACCGAGATAGACCTCGGGTGCGAGAGGGGCGGACGGGGCACGGGACGTCTCCTGGCCGGCGAGCCAGCTGGTGTGTGCCAAGACCGCGGCCGCGGCGAGCACGGCGAGCGAGCGACGGATACACGTCATGGTTGCCAACCGGGTTCGTGTTGAATGCGCTCTTGGGGAAGCGAAAGATAGGTCCGGCCGGCGGCTGAGCAAAGCCGGGTGTGGAAAGCGTGAGGGGCGTCCTATCGACGCCCCTCCTGTGCTCTCCACGGTTCTAGGCGGTTGGTCAGTGCTCGGACGCGAAGGTCTGACGCCAGCGGCGGCGCACGGCGAGCTGGAGGTCCGTCGGCTGCTCGACCTCGACCATCCCGTACACGGGCACGCTTCGCTCGCCCAGCGTCACGTTGATCGTCCGGTTCTGGCCGTAGCGCGACACGACGAACTCGAGTTCCTCGCCGGGCCCGTGACCTGTGAGGAGCGCACGGAGCGACTGCAGATCGGCAATCTCGTTGCCGTCGACCGTGATGATCTCGTCGCCGTAGTCGAGCCCGCTACGCCAGGCCGGGTCATCTTTGACGATCCCATCGAGCCGGACTCGGCCGTTCGATTCACCGAGGTACGCCCCGAGGTAGCCGGTTCGGTCTCTGAGGCGGGTCGCTTCCTCATCGACGACAAGTTCATAGCCGGCGAGCCTGAAGAAGTCCTCGAATGGGATGTCGTCGGTGCCGAAGACGTACTTATCAAAGAAGTCACGGAACGAGCCTCCCGCTACCTGCTCTGCAGCGGCACGGATCCCCTCCGAGTCGAACGCCGTGCCCTGGTCGCGGGTCTTCTGCCACATCAGACGCAGGACATCGTCGACCCCTTTCGCGCCGTGTGTCCGGTTCGCGATCTCCAGCTCGAGCAGGTTGGCAATGACCCGGCCCTTGAAGTAGTAGTCGGTGTGGTAGTTGTTGAAGCTCTCGTCGCTGCGGTACAGGTGGATCCAGGCGTTGAAGCTCGCGCTCGCAGCGCTCTGCACGGCGTGGCCTGGGGTCTCTTGGTACCTGGAGACAAGATCCGCCGGATCATCGAGCGCATCAATCAGTCCGGCGCGGTGCAGGATGCGGTCGCCGTAGTAGGAAGTGAACCCCTCATAGAACCAGAGCGCGTCGGTGTAGTTCTCCTCCTCGTAGTCGTAGGGCCTGAAGGCGGGAGGCTGGATCCTTTTCACGTTCCAGGCATGGAAGAACTCGTGGGCCGTGACGCCCAGTACGATTCTGTGGCTCCGCTCAGTCTGGAAATCGAGCCCGCTGAGACCGATCGTCGTGCCGTTGGCGTGCTCGATTCCCCCGCCGCCTGTGAGCGTGGTGAATACGAACGCGTACCTCTCGTAGGGCAACTCGCCAAACAGGGCTGAGCAGGTCTCAACGATCTTCGTGAAGTCGTCCCGCCAGCGCCCCAGGTCGGCATTGTGTGGCCCGAGGATGGCGATGACGTGCGGAACTCCCTCCACCTCGAACTCAATGTCCGTGAAGTTGCCGACTAGCATCGGCGCATCGATCAGCTCGTGATATGAGCCGGCTGAGATCAGGTACGGGTTGTCGCCCGCTGGGGCGATGGCGCCCGTCAGGCGCCAGCCGTGCGGCAGGTGGAATTCTGCGGATGTGGGAGCATCGGTCGCGCCGACGACGTACATGAAGAGGCTCGGCCCGAGGATGTGGCCCCCTTCATCGTAGACGAATGACCAGCGAATGCCCGGCTCGCGAGCGTAGACTTCATAGTCCAGAAGTACGCGGTCGGTGCCGGCTGTTGCTATGCGCCAGGTGTTCTTGTCGAGCTTGTGCCAGGCGAGCGGCCTGTCCTCTTCGTCCCTCGGGGCGAAGCTGATGACGTGGCGCTCGTACTCGCGCACCAGGTACGAGCCTGGGGTCCACACCGGCAACGAGACGTCCAACTCCTGCCGCCCGAAGCCGGCGATCTCCATGCGCACCTCGAACACGTGGGTGTGAGGCTGCCTGACGATGACGGCATAGCTGATCGTCGGTAGGACCGCCTGGCCGGCTGCGGCCCCGGAGGCCGAGCAGAGGAGCGAGGCTGCTAGTAACAGTAGTAAGCGTGACAGCTTGCCTGGAATCATTGGTGATCTCCTCACAGCCCGGGCCGGTCGCCTGACGGGCTCCCGGTCATTCGGAATCGGTGCGTGTGGCATTGCGAAGTCTGACATCCGTTAGATGTCGCCGCAGCGGACAAGGTTGCGAGTTGTGAACCGTGGAAGAAAGAGGGGCGCCGTCTGGCGCCCCTCTCCCTTGTTGCGTCTGAGCCAGTCGTCGCCGCTCAGGCGGCTGCGAAGCTGGCAAGCGCTGCGCCCTTGTCGCCTTCGCGCAGCTCCTTGAGAGCCCGGTCGCGAAGCTGGCGAACGCGCTCCCGGGTGATGCCGAGCTTCTGGCCGATCTCCTCCAGGGTGTGTTCACGCCCGTCGCCGAGGCCGTAGTACAGCCGCAGCACCAGGGCGTCGCGCTCCCTGAGTGTCTTGAGCGCCTCCTCGATTTGCTCCTGCAGCAGCCGGTCCTCGACCTCGGCGACGGCGGTGGTCGCCTCCTCGCTGACGAAGCGCTCGACTAGGCTCGAGTCCTCGCTGTCCCCGATCGGCGCATCCAGGCGGACCTCGCCCGCATTCAGCGCTTCCAGCATCTCCACCGTCGCTGGATTCATCTCGAGGTGCCGGGCGATCTCCTCGCTGGTCGGCTCGCGATCCAGGGACAGCTTCAGAGTCTGGCGCGCCTTCAAGATCTTGGACAGCTCCGCCGCCCGGTTGAGCGGCACCCGGACCGAGCGGCCGTGATGAGCCAGCGCTGAGAGGATGGCCTGGCGGATCCACCAGACGGCATAGCTGATGAACTTCACGCCCTGGTCCGGGTCGAACTTGATGGCCGCGGTCACCAGGCCGAGGTTGCCCTGCTGAAT
>Ga0209635_10000068_pt1 | contig 58009 bp, 52 predicted proteins | sample DeeMarSWOR230_32_FD_187463 | JGI IMG/M metagenome (GOLD analysis project Ga0209635, IMG submission 187463) | Marine sediment microbial communities from White Oak River estuary, North Carolina - WOR-2-30_32 (SPAdes) (version 2) | ecosystem: Environmental > Aquatic > Marine > Intertidal zone >...
ATCTGAGTTTGTCTATAGAATGGTTTGGTATTGCTGTGTTCTTTGGTGTTTTAGCAGGTATTGCAGCAGGTGTTCTTCCTGCTAGAAAAGCATCTAAAATGGATCCAGTTGTTGCACTAAGATATTCATAAATAGATTATTAAAAATTAATAATATTTAATAAAAACGCTATTTTCGTATGCCATACTTTTTCCTTTTTTATAGTATTATAATGAAGAATTAAATTGTTTTCTTGATTTATTTTATTTAGTTTAATTATCATAAAAAAAGTTATAATTTTAAGAACTATTTTTTTCCTTGTTCTTATTTATATACTTTTTGGTTATTTTCTCTGGAGAGATAGTAATCTTTATTAGTCAATATCTCATATGAGTAACCAATAAAGCTAGCCCAGGAGATGGGGATAAAAAACACTCTAAAAATTTAGTTGAGGTTAGCGTACTTTCTGGTAACGGGGAAAAATGTATGAAAAGCAAAAAAAAGAAGAAAAAGTCGTCATCTGTAACTAAGAAAAAAATCAATAAAAAATTACCTAAGACCAAGAAAAAAAAGATAAAAATATTACATAAAATTAAAAAAACAAAACCAAAAATTCCTAAAACAAAAATCAAAAAAACTAAAACAAAACCTTTTAAAAAAGCAAAGAAAATAAAAAAAATATCTAAAATAAAGAAAAGAAAGGAAAAGCCATCATATAAAATTAAAAAAACTAAAATGAAAAAACCAATACGTACATCTAAAAAATCAAAAGCAAAAACCAAACTTAAAAAAGAAAAAACTTTAATTGAAACACAAGAAACAGAGGTGTTAATACCCTCATCTTATGATGCTAGTAAAATTCAAGTTTTGGAAGGTCTTGAATCTGTACGTAAAAACCCCGGAATGTATATAGGTAGCACTGATGAAAGAGGGTTACATCACCTTGTTTATGAGGTAGTTGATAATTCAATTGATGAGGCTTTAGCAGGATACTGCACACAGGCATCAGTTACATTGAATAAAAATGGATCTGTTACTGTGATAGATAATGGAAGAGGAATTCCTATTGATATTCATAAAAAATACAAGAAACCAGCTGTAGAAGTTGTTATGACCACCTTATATTCAGGAGGAAAATTTGACAGAAAAACCTATAAAGTATCAGGAGGACTACATGGTGTAGGTGTCTCAGCAGTAAATGCTCTATCTTCCTGGCTTGAAGTTAAAGTTAGAAGAGATGGAAAAGAATATTATCAAAAATATGAAAAAGGAAAAGCTATAAGTCCCCTGAAGGTCATAGGTAAATCAAGAGAAAATGGTACAACAGTTACTTTTTTACCTGATTCCGATATTTTTGAAACAAATGAGTTTGATTATGAAACAATAGCAGCTAGATTAAAGGAAATTGCATTTTTAAATGCAGGATTGAGAATTGAAATATTTGAACAAAAAAGTGGTAAATGTGAAAGTTACCAGTTTAATGGTGGTGTCAGTGAATTTGTAACATATATAGATAGAAATAAGACTACTTTACATCCAAACCCGATTTATTTCCAAGGTGAAAAAGAAGGAGTTCAAGTAGAAATAGCTCTTCAATACACAGATGGCTATACAGAAAATATTTTCTCCTTTGTAAATAATATCAATACAATTGAAGGTGGTACACATGTCTTTGGTTTTAAAACAGCTTTAACACGTGTTCTTAATGATTATGGGAAAAAAAATAAAATATTTGATAATGGTAGTTATGGTTTGAGTGGAGAAGATACCAGAGAGGGAATAACTTCTGTTATTTCATGTAAAATCTTTCAACCACAATTTGAGGGTCAAACCAAGGCAAAACTTGGAAACTCTGAAGTCAGAGGTATTGTTGAAAGTATTACATATGAAAAACTTTCTGAATTTTTAGAAGAAACACCAGTAGTTGCACGAACGATAATAGATAAAGCAGTAATATCAAGTAAAGCTCGAGAAGCAGCAAGAAAAGCTCGAGAATTAACCCGTAGAAAAGGATTACTTGAATCATCTGCATTGCCGGGAAAACTTGCAGATTGCTCTAGTCGTGATCCTAGCATTTCAGAACTTTACCTTGTGGAAGGTGATTCAGCTGGAGGCTCGGCCAAAATGGCTCGTGAAAAAGAGTTTCAAGCTATTCTACCTTTGCGAGGTAAAATTCTTAATGTTGAGAAAGCAAGAATGGATAAAATCTTACAAAACAATGAGATTCTTGCAATGATTACAGCTATTGGTACTGGTGTTGCCGAGGAATTTAACTTAGAAAATGCACGTTATCATAAAATAGTACTAATGACTGATGCTGATGTGGATGGGGAACACATAAGAACTCTTCTTTTAACCTTCTTCTTCAGATATATGAGACCTCTTATTGATGCTGGATACTTGTACATTGCACAGCCACCTTTGTACAAGATAAGTAAAGGAAAGACTATATTTTATTCATATTCAGAGCGAGAAAGATTACAGAAAGAAAAAGAACTAGGTGGAACAGGTGTAAGTATTCAAAGATACAAAGGACTAGGTGAGATGAACCCTGAACAACTATGGGAGACAACAATGAATCCAGAAAATAGGATTATGCATCAAGTGACAATAGAAAATGCAGTTGACGCTGACAAATTATTTAGTATTCTCATGGGAGAAGCTGTGGAACCACGTAGAGAGTTCATTGAATTACATGCAAAAGAGGTAATCAACCTCGATATTTAAGGAGAACGCTTATGATTGATGATTCTATTAAAAAAGAAATCCCCCGTGACATTGAAAAAGAGATGAAAAGGGCATTTATTGATTATTCAATGAGTGTTATAATGAGCCGAGCCTTACCTGATGTAAGAGATGGTCTTAAACCAGTTCATAGAAGAATTCTGCATGCAATGAACGAAATGGGTTTGGTACATGAAAAACCTTATAAAAAATCTGCTAGGATAGTAGGTGATACTTTAGGTAGATATCATCCTCATGGAGACCAGGCAGTATATGATTCCCTAGTTCGAATGGCTCAAGATTTTTCAATGAGATATCCACTTATTGATGGACAAGGTAATTTTGGTTCGGTTGATGGTGATTCACCAGCAGCTATGAGATACACAGAAGCACGCATGTCAAAAATTGCAAAGCTTATGTTGCAAGATATTGATAAAGAAATAGTTGAATGGATGGATAATTTCGATGGATCATTAAAAGAACCCACTGTACTACCTGCCGTACTACCTAATTTACTTTTAAACGGTTCCTCAGGTATAGCAGTTGGTATGGCTACCAATATGGCTCCTCATAACCTATGTGAGGTTGTTGATGGTATAATTCGTGTTATTGATGATCCGCAGATTTCAACTACTAGTTTAATGGAAATAGTAAAAGGTCCAGATTTTCCTACAGGTGGTACAATTTACGGCCGAGAAGGAATTCTAAGTGCGTATTCTTTAGGAAAGGGACTAATAAGAATAAGAGCAAAAACCTTGATTGAAGAAAAAAAAGACAGAAAACAAATTATTGTAACCGAACTTCCATATTTAGTAAATAAAGCAAACCTACTGAAAAACATTGCTGATTTAGTAAAAAATAAAAAAATTGAAGGAATTTCTGATTTACGTGACGAAAGTGACCGTAAGGGTATGCGTATAGTAATTGAATTGAAACGCGATGCAATAGAAGATGTTGTTTTAAATCAATTATTTGAACACACTGAGATGCAGTCAACATTTGGCGTTCTGAATCTAGCTATTGTAAACGGGGAGCCGAAAATCCTAACCTTAAAGGAGATAATTCAATACTTTATTGAATTTAGAATTGAGATAATTACTCTAAAGGCAAAATATGATTTGAAAAAAGCACAAGAAAAAATCCATATTTTAGAAGGATTAATCATTGCTCTTAAGAATATTGATGAAGTAATTAAAATAATACGAAGTAGTAAAGAAGTAGATGAAGCAAAAAACCGTTTAATGAAAAGATTTGGACTATCAGAGTTACAAACAAAAGCTATTCTTGATATGAGACTCCAGAAATTAACAGGTATGGAGATAGAATCAGTACAAAATGATTACAATGAAACAAAAAAACTTATAGAAGAATTACAACAACTTTTGAGTGATAAAAACAATATATTAAATGAAATAAGAAAAGAGCTACTGCAAATTAAACAACAATTTGGTGACGAGCGCCGAACCGATATTGTTGAAGCCGAAGCTGATATTGAAATTGAAGATTTAATACCTGTACAGGAGGTTGTTGTTACAATTACTGATAGTGGTTATATAAAACGTATTCCTTGTGAAACCTACAAAACTCAGCATCGTGGTGGAAAAGGACTAATTGGAATGGATACAAAAGAGGAGGATATAGTAGTTGACTCATTTATTACTTCAACTCATGATTATATCATGTTTTTCACAAATTATGGGAAAGCTTTTTGGTTAAAGGGTTACAAAATTCCTGAGGGAGGCAGACATGCTAAAGGTAAAGCAATAATAAATCTACTACCGCGACTAGAAGAAGGAGAATATGTTGAAACCGCTATTCCAATTCATGAATTTGATGACAAGCATTATCTAGTTTTTGTAACCAAGAATGGTAAAATTAAAAAAACTGTTCTTTCTGCATATAGTAACATAAGAGTTAACGGAATCAGAGCAATAAAACTAGATGAAGGAGATGAACTAGTTAGTACAAAAATATCAGATGGTAACAAAACAATTATGATAGCTACAGCAAATGGTCAAGCATGTAGATTTGATGAAATAGAAGTACGTCCTATGGGGCGTGTTGCAGCAGGTGTTAGAGGTATTAGACTTAAGAAAAATGATAAGGTTGTTTCAATGGAAACAGTTGGAGAAGAGGGAAACCTTCTTACTATAACTGAAAATGGGTTTGGAAAACGATCCCCCATTAAAAATTACAGAAAAACACATAGAGGTAGCAAAGGTGTAAGAACCATTATCACAAATGAAAGAAACGGAAAAGTAATTTTTGTAAGAGATGTTGTTGATGAAGACGAGATAATGCTTACCAGCAAAGATGGGATGATGGTAAGAGTACCAGTTGAAGATATCAGGATACAAGGCAGAAACACAATGGGTGTAACTATCATGAAACTAAATGAAGGAGATAAAGTTGTATCTGTTGCAAAAATATTTGAAAAAAAAGAAGAGCTAAGCTGCGTGACAGTTTAGTAATTTATTGTTAAAAAGAAAAAGAAGAAAAAAATTTTATTTCCCGTTCATTTTATTTTTTCTTTCTTGTAAGTACTACAGCAATAATAGCTAGTATCACAATTACTATTATTGCAATGATTAACAATTGGTATTGTTGCCAAAATGTCATTGGTTCTTTTTGGTTTGGATAGGAGGTTGCACCAAATGGCATATGACCGCTAACTGAGACTTCTGTGTCATATCTTAAAGGTAATGTATCTTCTTGTTTCCAGTTGTTTGCATCACTATATTCTGTACCTGGAACAAACATCCTCAATTCCGGATCGCCAAAGTAAACAACATTTTCTGATACATCCCACCACCATTGTGGAGGATCAGAGATATATAAAATACCTACATGACTTATACCTTTTGTATATGCCTCGCCAACTGTGTCACCAAGAATAATATCACGAGGAATAGACTGTCCCCAAACTGTGCCATACCAAGAAGTTGGCCATGGATCTTGTATCTGGAATACTGAGCCATGTCTTATGAGACTTAGATGGAAATAGGTATTAGATGTTTGGCAGATGCTTGTTATAAAACCAACTGAATGCAGGTTATCTAAAAGTGCTTCTATTTCAATTGATGTTTTCCAATCATTCTGGAATTGGCTAAAAGTCAGACTTGCTATTACACCATCATATCGATTATCTGTCTTAAAGGGGTCAATAAATGGAATAAGCTTGTTTAGCAGTTCTCTAACCGGTTTACGAGCCAATGCCCAATCATAACCAGTTGTAGGCATAATAAGAGAGTTATAATTTGTAAATGGTATAATTCCTTTGATATCCATTGACATTGTATCAGGTTCTTTTGTAGAACCAAAATACCATTCATATCCCCTCCAAGGGTTATCCTCATCTATGGTTCCAAAGAACCTATTTATTAATCTTATTATAACAGATTTTGTTTTAAATTCGGGTACTGGATCCCAGAATTCTGTCTGTCCACCGTTGCCATCGTTTCCATGTGAGTCATGTTTCCAAAGTATTACACCTTTGTTAAGATTATTTACTACTGCTTCAAGTTTTGTTGAATAAGAAATTTCGTACCCACCTCTTTGAAGATATATAGGTAAGACATCTGTTAAACTCATATCTGGGAAATAACTTCCTTCTTTACCAGTATATTTTTCAATCGTACCTTGATCTATAGCCTCCATACTAACCGTTTCACCAGGTACCAGCCCATCGGCGGTTTGGTATTTTGCTCCATAGTACTCGCTTGCTCTTTCATTAAAGCGATGTTCATAACCAATAAAAGAGCATAAAACAGGATACTCAAATTGTTCTTCTTTAGATGGTTTGTTAATAACAAGTGTATTTAAAAATGGCTTTTGTATTAGTCCCCTAACTCCTTCTCTAGAGCTTGAACTTCCATTTATTAAAGTTACATCACCTTGAAGTGCAGGATTTACAAATATTAAGGCAGGATAAAAGACATTTCGAGAAATCCAGTAAGCAGTATCCACAGGAGAACCACAGAATCTTCCAGGATTAGCAGCACCTGGAAATATTCGATCCCAAGGTACTCCTATATCATATTGATCAGCAATAGTTATGATAGTCTCCAACCCTGCTTTATCAAAACCATATTTGCCTAAGAAACTGTAAACTCTTCTGCCTGTTAAGACCATTTCAGCAACAGATGGTTCATATTTTATTCTTTCACCAGAATGCCTCATCCAAAACTCATTGTGCCATACGACTGCTGATGAAAGCTCGGGATGATTATCAATTATAAGTACTGGTACTCCATGATGAGCAGCAATATATGCTGCAGGTCCTATGAAAAGTCCTGCTTTGGTTTCTCCAGCTGGTTTACTTTCTTTTGCAGGCTTATTTGCTATGTACCAGTATGTCCACGGGTCAATTGTTGAAAAAACCACATCGTTACTATTTGTCATCCCACAGATGGCGTTATAAATCTCATCAAATTCCTTATAATATTCTTTTATGTTAGCAATATCATCTATCGTTTCTTTAGCATCTTTCGATAGGTTATAACCCAGATCTACAACGTATATATTTTCTACCCCAAGTTTATAAAGCACATCAGTAGTTTCTTGTGATAATCCAGAAGCAGATGAGTACAAAAGTGGAGCATTTAAAGTACTTGCAAGAACAGCACCTTCAGTAGCCGAGGTTAGAGCATTGCTCTCGGCTTTTGACATATTTTGTTTCCAACTATACTCTATTTCAAAATCAACATTACCAGAAACATCGTCTAAGGAAAAGACAGAAATACAATAATTTTCACCTTCAAGACATTCACCTAGTTGATTTATATGTATCTCTTGTGAATCGGTTCTACTTTCATTAATCTCAGTGTAAATAACTTCTCCACTGGGGCCTATTACTGAGAAACCAAGGCTTATACCTGGATTATTCCATGTTAGTGTAAAATCAACATCCCTACAGCCAAATGGTGGGCTTGTAATTTTTATATCCACACCTGGATACATTGTAACATCTGCATAATATGTGACCCCAGGTAATAATGCTTTTAATGCTGAGCCTTGAATTTGTAAAAGTCCTAGTGGGCCGGTTCGTCTTTGAACATCTCCTTTTGTTGGTATATCGGTTACACTTATTCTCCAAGGTCCTGTATTATATACTCTAGTATGTGTATATTCACGTCCTTGATAGCCGGGAAGTATGTTCCATTTTGACCTTGAAACGGATTGCATCCAACCATCACCTTGTTTGCAATACAACTGCACATCTGGATCACCAGTAGGAATCATAGCAGTTGATAATAGGATAAGATCCCACCAAACCTCAGCTGATATGTGCTTATAACCTTCGGGAACATTAAACTCATTATATACAGGATTTAATGTATTTGTTTGTTTTAATGAAAATGTAGGTACTTTACGTACTTTAGAAGAAGGTAAAACTCCTTTTACTGCATTAGTAGTTTTAATTTCTGATTTTTCAAATTGTTCCTGAATAACAGCAATAACTGCGTCATTTGAGTATGACCAGTCTGTTAAAGCTAATTGATCTGCAATTTCATACGGATTGTCTGCATTTATTATTGTGGATTGTTTTGCATGCCAGCTTTGATCCAACTTATTTTTTGGTACATTTATTAGTGTCATCTGGTCTAACTCTCCATAACAGTAGCTCATCCAGTCTTCCATAAAATAATCAATTCCTTGACGAGCATTCAAAGTTAGTTCTTTTTCTTCATTTGCATGATATTCATCTTGGTAGAACAGCAATGGGTGAGAAAATAATATATTTTCACTATTGAAAACTGCTGTTGGAACAGCTGCTAGATATGCATAGTCGTCAAGGTAAGTGTTTTCATCAAAATTAACAAATGTTACTCTTTTCAATGGAATAACTGATTCATAAGAAGGCCCTTTATCAAAACCTTTAATATTTATAAATTGGTCTGCTGAAACAGCTGGTAAGATAGTGCCTCCTATCATAATAAATATTATTATTAATGTAATAAAAAAACTTGAACTATATGATTTTTTTATCATTTATATTTCCCCCAAGTTATATTTGTTTGTTTTATTATATATTTTTATTTTATATTAGATCTCTATATATTATGAATATACAATTAATTATATAAGTTATTTGTATATATGTTTAATACAACTTCCAACTTTATAAATTTTATTAAAAATAAAGCAAAAAGAATAAATTTGTCAATTATATGAATATTTTATTAATTGGGTATATAAAGTTTTAAGGCTGGATCACCAAATAACATATATTCCTGATACGACGTATACTTGTTTTTCATCATAAATGGATCTTCTAATGCTTCACTTTTCATACTTTCAGATTGTTGGTTATATATTTTTATTTCTTCCTGCGGATCTCCAGTTATTATAAGAGGTGGAGACCACCAAAGTTCCCAAGGGGCATCTTTTTTTAGATACATATTTTTCGCATCTCTAAAGGCTCTACCAATTGTATCCCCGTCATTTTTCATTTCAAAACATAAGTCTGTATAAATCAAGAAACCAAAATGTGGATCTGGATAAATTCCTTTTCTTGCATTGAGTTTTGCTTTTATATAAGATTTAAAAATGGATAACGGAGTATCCCATTTATGATTCTTTGGCTCAAGATATCCACCAGCAATGTTAGATCCTGTTGGTGATGCAATAAGAGCAGCCAGACCTGCATGCAAGAATGCCTGTCCAAGACTATTTTTTGGGTACATACCATCTATTTTACCACATATACAGCTTTCAAGCCACATGAAAGAGGGACCCAAATCCATTAATGGAACTTCTCTAGTAGTGTATTGACCATGTGAAGCTAAGGATGAACCAGGTCCAGTGTACGGGCTTACCACTTCAAGAATCTTTTTTAGTATAAATTGAGCAGCTCGACCTCCAAAACCTGCGCTTGTTAAATCTATTCCATCCATTGCAAGAATATCCATATTTCCATGTCCATTTGCTAAAATAAAGCTACTTTCTTCCATTATTTTTCCACCTTTAACATAGTCATCTCCAACTATTTTTTCCATTAATGGAACACGGAAGAACAATTTATTTAGGATATTTGTTTCAGATTTTATTCTCTTTAAATCTTCATTACTAAAACCTTGTCTTTGAGCCGCTTCAGCAGTAGCTATATAGATATTATCAAAACCTAAAGGTTTTATTACTTCTTTTATTGTACCTTCTGTGGTTATTTCTCCGTAACCAGTCCACATTTTCATTGGCTCACCTGCATGGGCTGTACCAAAAATTTTTGCAATCGGATATCTAATTAATGGCTCTCGAAAATCTTGACCTGCACCTACTAAAATAGCAAAACTATTTTTCCACTCCTGTAATTTTTCAATAATCTCATTATAAAATATACTCCTTAAAATTAATGCACAAGCATCCTGTGCATCCCAACCAGTTATTCTACCAACAATGTTTTCCTGATATGGATATTCTGTGAAAATATCATTTGCAATATTATCCCAATCATATGGTAATGGATCAATATCTCCATAAATTACATCACTTGGAGTCCCGCCACCCCAGGAATATACACCATTCCAGTAATCAACTGGTTCTACATAATTCTGATAAATATAATTAGGAACAACTGTTGCATCCCCTACAATAGCAATATAAACTGGGGAATTGTCATAATAATCACGTAACTCTTTTAAATCTCTATCATCTCTTAATTCGATTTGGGCAAGCTTTGCTAATAATTCATTTAATGGTTTATGAATCACATCAAAAATATGATAATTGGATTTGTATGTAATCCTATGATTTCTCCTGGGCATATAAAAACCTGGTGCCGTTTCCCCTTGTTCAGTTAAGACATCATCATCAACAGTAAAAGCAAATTCGGTTTTACCAAAAATAATTCCTTTATGATATGCTGTTAAATAAGGTGCTACAGATGAAAGATTTTTCATCATAGCATATACTGGATTATCAAGTTTTTCAACTACGACATTTGCTGCAACTTTTCCTTGTTTTTTAAGCAACCATTGTCCTGAACATCTAACTGTATATTCCACACCTCCACGGTCATATAAAACTGTTTCACCATACACAACATCGCGGATTAAGCGACCATTTGAATCCCTTTCACCAACCCCACCTGTGCCTGTAGCGCCAGAAAATCCTTCAAGTTTTGTAAGTGACTCTGGAATATCATCAAGATCTGCTCCAACTCTAAATGATGCATAATCTCCAAAATTATCTACATTTTCACAATCAAGATTAACTCCTTCAAATTTAATAAGTGCATACTTATAATCATTTGGTATTTTAAATGTACCTAATAAATTAGTCTTTTTACTTTTCATTAATGCCTGAAAAAGAAATGTACTAGATCCAGACGGTATTACCTTTGGCCCAAAAGAAAACGATGTACTATTTAAAACAGTAGGAGACCAAGCATCTACTGGATTTGCAATTGTTATATAATTTATTTCTTGTTTAAATTTCTCCTCAATCAAGTCAATAGAAGTATTGATTATATCATCAACAGATTCAAATTTTAAAAAATCACCAAAACCGTCTAAATCTTCACCTAAGACAATAGTCTTTTCCACATTAAGATCATTTAAAATGTTTGTTACATCAGTATCAATAGTTTCAGTTACAATAACTGGAATCCTAAGATAAGAGGCTAATGGAGTTGCTACAACACCCAAATTATATCCAGCTTGATTATACTCAATTATAAGTGCTGCATCACTATTATCCCAGTATGTTTTAGCTATTCTTAAAGAAGCATTTTTAGCAGACTCTCCATCTTTTAATATTTCGTTTCTTTTACCACCACCTATTTCATCTTGTATTTTTAAAATTGATTCGGATGGATTTTCAGTATTCATCACATAAAGAGGTATAATCGTTTGTTCTCCATTTTCATCATAATTTACCGCTAAAGGTGTTGCAATTAGTGAATAAAAAGGGCAAGTCTCAGAAACAATAATTGATTCAGGTATATCTTTTATATTTCCTGTAACATTAAAGAATTCATTTACCCCTACAGCTTTAACTCCTACTTCTTCAGGAACCCAATAGAATATTCCAATAGAGGCTAAAATAAGTATAATAACTCCTAAAATAACAATTATTTTATCATTTTTTTTCATTATTTATCCCCCATTTAGGATAATAATCTTCTGCTTTTGATATTTACATCTTTCTATTTAATATTTTCTATTATATTTTAACTTTCAATATAATATTATATTTAAAGAGTAAATAAAAATATTGGTAACAAAACAAAAGAATAAAAGTAATAATTATAATAACGAATTATAATAACAAAAATTCCAATTTAGACTAAAAAATTTAGTAATAGAATATTTATTTAATACAATACCTTTAAATGGAAAACAACCTATTACAAAAAAAATTGGAGAATATTATTATGGCAGAAGAAGAAATGTCTAAACAACTTCAGGATCAAATAAATAGATTACAACAAATGAGAATGCAACTACAAATGATAACACAACAACGTCAACAAATAGACCTAAGATTAAAAGAAATACAAGAAGCATTAGGGGAACTAGATAAAACAGATGAAAAAACACCAGTATATAAAAGTGTGGGAGCAATATTAATAAAAACTAAAGGTAAAAATGAGGTTATAAGTGAATTAAAAACAAATAAAGATAGTTTAGAATTAAGAAAAAGCACACTTGAGAAACAAGAAGGTAGAACAAAGGAAAAGCTAAATGAACTACAAAGTAAAGTTCAAAATGCACTTAACATCTCCGATAGCACATCGTCAAATTGATAAATTATTTTTTGGATATATATGATAAAAAAAAGATATTTTTCAACAAACAAGGATTTTAAAACTGGTTTTTTTTGTAAACTTTTTTTACTAATCGGAATTATTCTTCTTTTAATTTTTATTTTTATAAATGTTACTGTTTTATTCGTGGATAAAGATAGTTCGGGTTTTGCACGACAGATATATGATTTTTCACAGACAAATTATCCAAATTCTATACTTGCCTTTTCAATAATAATTCTAGCAATATCTGTAATTTTGTATTTTTTTTATTGTCAATTTGTAAAATTAGCAAAAATTGCAGATGAAATTGAAAAGGAAGAATCAGATCATTTAAATGAGGAATAATCTATTTTCTGTCTCTATTAATTTTCTAACGGTATTATACTTGTAATCAATGAATATCCTGAAAGAAAACCAGCTGATAATCCACCAGTTGGTTGAACCATACCAATAAATCCCTCTATACTAACATTAATATCTTCTTTATATGTTGTTTTTCTAAAAATCTCATATACAGTAAGTCTTACCCCACCACCTTTTAGATGTATATAAAAACTACCTATACCAAAATGTCTTATATCAGATCCTATAACAATAGGAATACCAAAAAAAGGCCCATCCAAGTTTCTATGTTCAACGTTCCCGCTTTTAATATAGCAAAACATATGAATATTAACATTTTCATCATTCGATTCATAAGATTCTGAACTAAGATTATACGAATCACTATCAGAAGATGTTTTGCTGATGTTGACGTTTATACTTGACGAATTAGTTGCACTAATAAATAAAATAAATATAGTAATTGTTAAGAATTTCTTATATGAACTCATTTTATCACACAAATTGGTATTTATTTAACTGATATAAACATATTGTTTATTTTCTTATCAAAAACACGATTAAAAGTGAAATTTAAATAATAAATCCGACATAATGTCGATTATGGTTTATTAATTAAAATACTTGGAAAATTAATTATTGACAAACTAAGACTTATAAAAAATTGGTAGAACGCTCACTTTTACATGTTTTGAAACAGTTAAAGAAGAAGTCAAAATTTAATATTTAAAATAATTAGGAATTTTTAAGTAGACAAACATTTTATATTGCATTATTAGTACTTTTATTTAAAACCAGTAAATTATACTATATTCATTTTCCAAATCTTCTTTTTCTCTGCTGACATGTCTTTAGAGCTTTTAAAAAATCTCTCTTTTGAAAAGCGGGCCAATATACATCCGAAAAATATAACTCAGAATAAGCAAGTTGCCATAAGAGAAAATTTGAAATTCTTTCTTCACCTGAAGTTCTAAGTATTAAATCTGGATCTGGTAGTCCGTTTGTGTATAGATATTTTGAGACAATTGACTCTTTAATATCCTCAATTTTTAACTTATCTTCTTTTACATCGGATGCTATTTTTTGTATAGCTTGAATTATCTCTTCTCTTCCCCCATATGCAATCGCGATATTTAATGAATAATTATTGTAATTTTTTGTCTTGTCCATTACAATTTGAGCTGAATTTGATATATCCTCAGGTAATAAATCTAGACGACCTATCACTCTTACTTTAACCTTATTTTTATGTATACGTGAATCTCTAGAAGCTTTTTCTAGCTCATTTCTACATAAAGTCATAAGAGTTTTTACTTCCCTGTTATCTCTATCAAAATTCTCTGTAGAAAAAGCATAAACAGTTAAATTTTTAATTTCAAGATCAAAACACCATTCTAAAACTTCTTCTAATTTATCTCTTCCAAACAAATGGCCGGCATCTGGAGGTAAACCAAGTTCTGCTGCAAAACGTCTATTTCCATCCATAATAATTGCTACATGCTTTGGAACCTCATTATTCTTTATTTGTTCAAGTAACTTTAAATCTCGAAATTCATTTATTTTTTTTGAAATATACTTATAGGATGAAGAATTATAAACCATTGCACCGATTTTTCTGATAGTAGTGCTTTGTAATGCGTACTGCCCAAGTTTATCTAGTTTATTCCCTGCAAGTAATTTTAGTGATATTTTTTTTGATGGAATTTTCTTCCCCTCATTTTTAAACCATGTAAATACTATTATTTATAATTGTTGAATATAGAATAAATTAAGATAAAGGGGTTTTTGTAACCAAAGTATATATATACCAAATAATATTCCGACTTCTTTAATATAAAAGGTGATAATCTGGGAAATATCAGACAGACTTTCATAAAAAAGATTGCATTAGAACTAATTGAGATATATCCAGAACAATTTATATATGGAGATTTTCAACATAATAAGGAAAAGGTTGCTGAATTAAGCGATGTAGACAGTAATCTGCTAAGAAACCGTATAGCTGGATATATTACTAGATACTTATCATCTAAAAATAAGGTTAGGATTAGTCAACCCATTTCTGAGTAATAACCCAAAATTTATTTTAATGAAGACAAATCTACGATTGGGTGAATTTATAAAAAATATTAAAAAAGCTTTATCAGACCTTCAAAAAGGAAAATTTATTCTAATTTTCGATGATGACAGCAGAGAATCTGAAACAGATCTAGTAATAGCTTCTCAATATGTAAAACCACAGTCAATAAAAACAATGAGAAAAGACGGTGGAGGACTCATCTTTCTGATGATTTCAAAAGAAATTGCTAATAAACTAAAACTTCCATTTCTATCTGATCTTTATTCAGAAATAAATAATAAATACCCAGTATTAAAGGCTCTTGTACCCAATGATATACCTTATGACACAAAATCATCATTTTCTCTTTATATTAATCATAGGGAAACCTTTACTGGAATTACAGATATTGACCGTAGTTTAACTATGAGAAAATTCACTGAACTTGTAAAAAAAACTGAAAATCTTAATGATGGTACAGCCGTTAATCTTTTTGGAAAAGAATTTCGATCACCCGGACATGTTCCAATATGCATAGCATCTGAAAAACTTCTTGATCAAAGAAGGGGACATACAGAGTTAGTCGTATCTATATTAAAAATGGCTAATCTTATTCCAGTTGGAAGTGGCTGTGAAATTATGGGTGACAAAGGAAAGGCTTTACAAAAAAATAAAGCAAAGCAATATGCAGCAAAGCATAATCTTGTTTTTCTAGAAGGTAGAGAAATAATTGAGGCTTGGAAAGAATGGTCAAAGTAATGGCAACTGGAACTTTTGATATATTACATATGGGACATATTTATTACTTAAAAGAAGCAAAGAAATTAGGAGATACTTTGGCTGTTGTTGTCGCAACTGATTCAACTGTTAGAAAATTAAAACACGAACCTATAAATCCACAAGAAATCCGGTTAAGTATAATAAAAGAATTAAAGATAGTCGATGAAGCCCATATTGGATATGAATATGATATATATGATATTGTAAAGGAGATACGTCCAGATATTATCGCACTTGGTTTTGACCAAATACACAACGAAGATGAAATAAAAATTCAATTAAAAAAACGAAAAATTAATGCTAAAATTGTTAGATTAAATGAATTTAAAGGTGGAAGTGATCTTGAAGGCACAAGAAGGATAATTGGTAAAATTATTGCTGCTTATGAATTTCAAAAAAATATGGAGAAAATAGAAAAGAGATGAAAAAAATAGGTATTGCTGATACAACATTTGCAAGATATGATATGGGAAAAGCTGTAATTGATGAGTTGAAATCAAATCGATCTGGTTTTAAGATAATACGTTACACTGTGCCAGGGATTAAAGATTTACCTGTTGGATGCAAAAAACTATTTGATGAACAAAAATGTGACATTGTTATTGCTCTTGGAATGCCTGGCTCAAAACCGATAGATAAACAATGTGCACATGAGGCAAGTACCGGTCTTATAAAAACTCAAATTATGTGCAACAAACACATAATCGAAGTCTTTGTTTATGAAGACGAAGCAAAAGATGAAAAAGAACTTGTTTGGCTGGCTGACAGACGTGCAAGAGAGCATGCATTAAATGTTTTAAATTTGTTGTTTAAACCTGAAAAACTTGTAAAACAAGCAGGTATGGGTTTACGTGAAGGATTCAAAGATGCAGGACCCTTGAAAAGTTAAGGAGTGAAAGAAAATGATTAAGGAAGAAAAAATAAGAATAGGTGCTGTAGTTTCTGAATTTAATTATGATATAACAATGATGATGCTTGAAAGAGCAAAAGAACATGCACAATTTCTTGGTGCAGAAATAATACACATAATTAAAGTACCAGGTGTTTTCGATATACCGCTGCCGGTGAAAGTGCTAATGGAAAGAAAGGATGTTGATGGAGTAATAGTAATAGGGGCAGTAATTGAAGGTGAAACAGAGCATGATGAACTTGTTATACAGCATGCATCAAGAAAAATAACTGATTTATCTGTGGAATATAAAAAGCCAATAGGACTAGGAATAACAGGACCAGGCATGTCACGTTTGCAAGCACAAGATCGTATAGATAATGCAAAATCAGCAGTTGAAGCTGTGGTAAAATTACATAGAAGATTAAAACTTTAAAAAAATTCACTTACAATTATTCCTTTTTCTCTTTATTTATCATCTTAAAAAGGGAAGGCAAATGAATAGTATATGAACCATCTTTTTGAATAATTATTGGTTCTTCTTCTAAAAGACCTTTAATGTCAATTCTGTATTTACCAGGTTCTTCAATATTTATTGTTTCAGGTTTGTTGGATTTAGTAATTTCAGTTTCAATTTTTTCAATTTTTTCTTTCCTATATTTATCTTCTGTTATAATTTCAATATTTTCTTTATTATCGGCAGTAATATTTTTATTTTTAGCTATACATTTTTCTATTTCTTCATTAATGTCTTTGGACTTAATATTAATCCAATTAGAATCCTTTACTAAATCTTTTGCCTGATCAGTTAATATTTTTGCTAATTTTGAATTGAGATCTTTATCCAATTTTTTATTTAAGGATTTTCTGTTTTCCTCGTTTAATGGTTCTTTTGTGTAAAAAAAATGATTCCCCTCACATACTGGACATCCTTTTAAAAGCTGGCTTGAACCTTCTTCGAATATTTTACCACATTTAAGACACTGATGAGGCATTTTTTATTTAGCACCTCTACCTGGTATTATTTTAATTTGAATCATATTGTTATCTTTATGCACAGTTTTTAATAAATCTGCAGGGCCAATCATAGTGATTCTTGGTTTTTTATGAATTTTGAATATTTTTTGAAAAAACGTTCGATTTTCCTGTTCATATCCTTCCATTTCTACTCCAATGAATGTGTCCTGTTCAATTTCTCTCATTGTGTTTTCTATAAGACTAGTTTGTTCAATTGGGGTCAAACCATGCTCCAGTACAAGGATTTTTCCTTTCTTGACCTCATTTAATATAAATTTTAATTTTTCATTTGAGGACAGATTATCAAGTTTATTTCGAGATATGAGATTAAATGAAATTCCTTCATCTTTTTTTACCAAACCATTTACCTCCATCTTTTTTTGTGTTTTTTACTGAAATGTTTTACCATCATTGAATAAAGGTTATCTGAGTTGTAACCAGTTAAAGCACTTATCGGAATAACAGGATGTTGTGGAAAAGCAGATTTTAAAGTTGCTGGGCTTGATTCTTCTAAATCTATTTTATTTGCAGCAATTAAAACAGGTAAATTTCTTGCTTCAAGGTTACCTAAAATAGTTACATTTACTTGAGTAAATGGATCCTGAGTAGAATCCATTACAAGTAAAACGCCATCAATACCTTCTAACCATTTAATAGATTCAATAACTCCTTCTGTTGCTTCTTTTGCTCGAGTTTTTGCTTCCTCTTTAGTAAGACCGTAAACATTCATAAATTCTTTAAAGTCAACTTTTGTTGCTATTCCAGGAGTGTCGACAATGTCCATAGTAAGCTTGGAATTCCCATTTTCGACTTTCACATCCTTTTTCCATTTTGCTCTTCGGGTCTCATGAGGAACTTCTGAAACAGCACCCATGATGTCTCCAGTCCAATCACGAAGAATACGGTTTGCGAGAGTTGTTTTACCAACATTTGGTGGACCATAAATGCCTATTTTAGCATGTTTTTTACCAAAAATTCTTTGAAGTATAGATGCAAGGCTAACTTTTCCAAACAATCCCATCCAATTTCTCCTCCTAGCATGAGGTTATTAAACGAACATGTATATTTATTATAGTTTATTAGCTTAATGGTGAATTAATTCCATTATAAAAAATAATAAAATAATAATTTTTATGGAGAAAAAAACGATGTTATTCGGCTAATTTTATGAAAATCCTTAAATAGCATCAATCTCATTCCTTTTGAATTATATTAATCAGGGAGGCAAAATAATTATGGTTGTAGAAAATAAAGGGACGGAGGATATAGACTCACTCAAAGAAAAATTGCTAGCTGTGTCTAATGAGATAGATACAATAAAAAATTCTTTCTCTAAAAATACAGAAGATCTATCTAGAATACAAAAGATGTTATCTGTAGGTGATCTTGAAGATATCGGTGGAATGATAGAAAAATTCGAAAATAAAATTGCTGAAGCGGAAAAACAAAAAAGAGAGGTTGCCGAAGGAGCAAAAAAATATAGTGAGGAACTTGAAAAGGAAAAAGAACGTTTAGTAAAACTTTGGGACGCATATAAAAACCAAGAAGAGGAACTATCTGCTGTTGAAAAGAAAATATCTGAGTATGAAGATCGTGTAAAAACAGCTGAGGCATCTAAAAAACAACTAGAGGAAGATCTAACTTCTAGGATTAACACCCTTACCCAAAAACTAAATGAATATGAGGAAAAAGTGGAAAAATTCGATGAATACAAGCAAAGATACGAAGAATTTGATAATATTAAAAATCAATTAGAAAGAGAAGTAAGTGACTTAAAGACAGAAAACTCAAGTAAAGAACATATAATAAACGATCTAAACAATCAAATTGTAAAATTAAAAGAAAAAGAAAATTATGCGGAATACAAAGACAAGTTCGAAGCAATTAAAACTGAATATGATAAAGAAAAAGAACGATTAACAAAGTTGTACCAATTATATGAAGAGACGAATTCTGAATGTACAAGATTAAGAGAGGAAAATCAAAATTGGCAGAACTGGTATACCTCAAACAAAGACATCTTTTCAAGATTATTCTCAACAACACCACCAATGGGACCATCAAGCGACACGACTGAACAGTCAACACCACCAGAAAATCCGATTGACGAGCCAACAATTAACAAAAAAAGATTTAGATTCAGGAAATAAAAAAAATTTTTCTTCTTTTTTTTATTCAATTTTTACAGAACTTGTTCCATCCTCGTTTTCATTAACAAAAATAATGTTTTCCATATCGTTTTTTAAATCATCAATATGAGTTATTAAAAAAATTTGTCTGAACTTAGATGATAAGCTGTTTAGTGCTTTCATAATATTTTGGCGTCTAAAAATATCTTGTGACCCAAATATCTCATCAAGAATAATAAAATTAAAAACACCTCCAGCACGTTCTGTTATTACCTCTGAGATTGCCAAACGTAAACAGAGATTTGCTAAATCTTCTTCTCCACCTGAAAAGCGTTCGATTCCATAAGAATTCCCATTATCATAAACTAAAAGATTATAATTTTCATCAAGTTCAAGTTCTCTATATTTACCATCAGTTAGTCGCCCGAAAAAATCAGATGAATATGAAGATAATATTGGTCTAATTCTTGAGATTAAATTTGTTCTAAAATTTGACATTACTTCTGAAAGCATTCCGAGAGTACTGGATAATTTTTTCTCCTGATTTAATCTAATTGAAAATTCCTTTAATTCTGAGATTTTTTCTTTTAAATTTTCAATTTTTTGAGAAATTAGCTTCCTATCGCTTTCTTTTCTTTCAAATTCTAAATTTATAGAATTCAATTCATCTTTTTTATTATCTTTTTTATCCAAAGTCTCTTGATATTTTTTATAATACTCCTCAACCTGTAAAATGACTTTTTTATAATCATTTCCATCAAATTTTATTAATTCTAGTTGCTTAAACCTTTGTTGTTTAATTTTTAAATCAATTTTTTCTTCTTCTAATATTTTTAAGATGTTCTGAATTGTCATTTGAATTTTTTCTTTTTCTCTAAATTGAACTTCTAAATAGTTTCTCTTTTTTTCAAAAGCTTGTTTTTCGCGGGAAAATTTATCTTTTTCTTCTTCTATTGTTTTGATTTCATTCAAATAAGAGGTTGTCTCATTTTCATTTTTTGTCTGTTCTTCATTAAATTTTTTTAAAAGAATTTCATACTGATCACCTAGAACTCTTTCACAAGTTGGACATTTTGCTTTTGAACCAATTTCCTGAATTTTGCTTTTTTTAGAATCAATTTCATTTATGTCTTGTTTAATTCTTTTGATAAGTGTTTTTTTCTGTTCAATTTTTTTAACAAGTTCTTCAATTTTCAAATCTAATTCATTTAATCTTTTTTTAGTTAATTCAATGTTTTTCTCTGTATCTTTAAAAATATCATGTTTCTTTTTTTGTTGTTCTATATTTTTTTGTCTTTCTTCTATTTTAGAAGATATGCTATCGATTTCTTTGATAATTTTTTCTTTTTCTTCAAAAAGGGTTTTTTTCTCAGAGAGTTCATCTTTTTTGTCTTTTATTTTTTCGTATTCTATCTTATTTTTTTTAAAATCCTCTTCAAATTTTTCTAATTCTTCTTTTAATATTCGAATTTTTTCTATTATTTTTTTTATTAATATTTTATTTTCATCTTCTTTTTTTTCTAATTTTTTTAATTCATCTTTGTAGATATCAATTTTTTCTTTACCATCTTCATCAATTAAATCATGATTCAATCTTTCTATTAATGTTTCTTTTTCTTTTTTATCAGATTTTATCTCCTTAATAATATCATCCAATGAATCAATTCCAAGCATTTTTAAAATAAGAGGTCTTCTTTCACTAGCTACCATTGATGAAAGTGCATTAAGTTCTTTTTGTTTTGCAAAAATTGATGTAAAAAATGATTTAAAATCCATGCCTAGTTTTTCTTGAATATATTTACTAACTGTCTCAGCACCAGTTGCTGCAATTCTACCATTTATGGTTGCTGTTGCAGAAGCAATAAGATTTTTACCAGTCATTTCTCTAACTATTCTATAGTTCTCCTCCTCAAAAACAAACTCCAGCTCTACTCTACAAGAATCTGTTTGTACAACACCCTCACGTTTTATCTGGTCAGCAGAAGTTCTTGCAGCAACAGGACCATATATTACCCACGCAATAGCCTCAAAAATTGTTGATTTACCAACACCATTTAATCCAATTACACCGGTTACACCATCTGGAAATTCAATTGTTACATCCTTGAATTTTCTATAATTTTTCAGTGTCAAAGATTTTAATATCATTTACCCTCGACTTTAGATTCAATTTTTTCAATATAGTTTAATCCAAGTTTTAAAAGAATTTCTTTTTCTTTGAAGTTCTGATTTTCGATAAATTCATTATATTCATTTGTTAAGGAACCTATTTTGGAATTAATTGTAGTCTTTAATCCCCTTTCTTTTACCAAATTTGTTCTAATTTCAAAATGAATTGCTTCATTACTTATTTTTTTAATTTCGCGAAAATCAAGTCCCCTATAAACATGAGCAGGAATTTCTTCAAGGGTTATTCGAAATATTTTATCTTTTGGATTTATATTTTTTATAAGTTCTTTTATCTTATTTATTATTTCATCTAATTTTAAATTTAAACATTTAATGGGCTCTAAATCAATCATTGATCTAATTTTTAATTCAATAAACTCATGTTTTAATTTTCCATTTAAAAATTCTAGTTTAATAAATCCTTTTTTATCATTTGCATCTGCAAAAGTAAAATGTTCTGTTGAACCAGAATAATATGCATTGTTAGCAAGTTTAGTATATGTGTGGTAATGACCTAGAGCTATATAATCAAAATTTTGGCTGAGTACTTTCACAGGTATAAACAATTCATTAAACTCATTCATTGTGAACACTTTTATACCTGCAACAGCACCATGTGTCACAAAAATGTTGTAATCTGCAGAAGAATCAGCCTTCACTTTTTTTAAAGAATCATTAAATTCTTTTTTAATTTCACATTGAGGTATAATCTGGATAACAATTTTTTTGTTATTAAAATCAAATGATTTTTTCTCATATTTAACATTATAAATAGGATACACATGCTCAATATGATCAAATACGCTAAAGATATGACCTGTCTCTTTTAATTTGGGATGTTCGTGATTTCCTGCTATTACCAAAAATGGTATTTTTTGTTTTGAAAGTCTTAATATCTGTTTAATAGCGAATGTAATTGCTCTGTTATTTGGTCTTACAGAGTCAAATAAATCGCCTGCATGAATTATAAGATCTGGTTTTATTTCTAGTGCATAATCGATAAAATTTTGAAATGCATTATAAACATCTACTTCCCGTTGATTTATTCCCTCTTTTGTTGTTTTACGATAGGCAGAATAGCCTAAATGAGTATCAGCAATATGTAAAATCTTCATTCTATCTTCTACGCTTAATTTTCATAGAAACTATATCACAGACAAGAGTTTCTACATCAAGAGTAGGTGCAATTGGTGGTGCATAAGTTGTTTCAAGTTTCCTAAATGTTTCAATGTCCATATCATTTAATATTGCACATGCAAATGTATTAATCCTTTTTGCAGCCTTATCTCCAACGGCCTGGGCAGCAATTATTTTACCTGTTTTTTCATCTGCAAAAACCTTAATACTGATTTTTTTACCACCAGGATAATATTCTGAGCGAGAATAACCAGTATATTTACCAGATACTATAGGCAATTCTTTTAAAATAATAGCTGATGGTCCGACAGCAGCCACCTCAATTTTAAAAAATTCAGATGTACATGACTGCAGTACACCATCTGGCAAATAATAATTACCCCCAGCAGCATTTATTCCTGCAGCAATACCTTGTCTTACAGCAATACTTCCTAAGCCGACAGCAACTGGTTTTTTAGTTACAAAATCTTTGTACTCAGTACAATCACCCACGGCATAGATATTTTTAACAGATGTTTCACATTTACTATTAACAATAATATGCCTCTGTTTTCCAAGTTTACAACCTGCTTTTTGTGCTAATAAAGAATCTGGTTTGCAACCTGTTGCAATAACTAAAATGTCAGAAAGTAGTTCTTTTTCTTGTTTTGTTTTATTATTTTTTAAAAACACTTTATAAATTTTATTAGATTTGCTTTCAATTCTGGTGACAATATAATCAGTAAAAATTTTAACATTTTTCTGCAATGTTTCATAAACAATATTTGCCATGTCTTCATCAAATATATTTGGAAGAATCCATGGTAATGCCTCGATAATATTAATTTTCATATCTTTTTTATAAAGTGCATAAGCCATCTCAAGACCGATAAACCCAGCACCAACAATTACAGCATTTTTCCTTTTTTGAGTATAAGAAGAAATTTTTTCAGCATCACTAATAGTTCTAAGAACAAAAACACCATCAACAAGTTTATTGTCTTCATAAATATTTTTAATTGGAGGAACAAATGGTTTGGCGCCTGTAGCTATTATTAAAGAGTCATATGATTTATCTATAGTAACATTATCTTTTTTAGCAGTGATAATTTTTTTATTTGTATCTATTTTTTCAACTATTGTATTTAATAAAAGATTTATATGTGCATTTTTAAACCATTCACTTGAAAATTCAATTAGATTATTAAATTTAGGTATGTCTCCAGATATAGCATAGGGTAAACCACATTTTGAATATTGAGGATATTTATCTTTTTCAAAAATGGTTATTGATGATTTTCTATCTGTTTTTCTTGCAAACTGTGCAGCTGTTCCGCCAGCTGCTCCACAGCCAATAATTACAATGTCCTTATCCTGATTCAAATAAAAAATCCCTAATTGGCCTAACAAAATTGTTCTTTTAATGTTTTTGTTTTATATCTTCTTGGATGATTTTAATCTAAAGAATAGAAAGACGACTAATATCATTAAAATTATTACGAAAAAATAAATTGCATTTTCTAAATTATTATTTTTAGTTGATTCATTTGAGCTTGGAATTATTTGACCTTTTATGAGATATTCACATTCAGTATATGCTTTTTCAATATGATCAAAACCTAAATTATATTCACCTTTTTTAAATAAATTACTTCCTGTTTCATATTCTAATTGTGCATTTTGAAAATTTTTCCCTAAAGTATCTACTGTAACGATTCTTGATTTACAAATATCAAGGGCGATTTCACAAATTTTATCTAAAATAAAATCTATATTTGAAATATTATCTAATTTATTTACTGAATCCTTCATAAAAAATAAAGAACTTGTATAATTACTATTCCAAATTCCACTTAATATATCTATTATCAATTGCTTGTTTTTTTCATTTGATATACTACTTGTTTTCATCCAGATCTGCTCTGTTAAATATGCCTGTTTCTGCATGCCAGTATCAATTTGTGTAAGAAAGCAAGATATTTTTTGGCTACTAGTCATTGTTTTTACTATTTGCTCTGTAAAATCTGTTTCATACAAAAACACATCTTCGATTTTACTAAAATTATTTGATAAAGTTCCATGACCATATTCTTTTAAAAGATTTAAAGAAAGCTCTGCTGCCTCTCCGGTTTCATAAGAATTGTATATATCAGTGTCACATATATGAAATGGAACATAAATTGATGAACAGGCGTGATTAGCTGAAAACCATCCACTACTTAATATGTTAAAATTTTTATTTGGTATCTTGAAAATGGTAACAGCTTCGTAATTATATTTATCTTCGCACATTGGTCTTAGCTGGTTAAGATCTTCTGGATGTAAACGTGAAAAATTTATCATATCTTTTATGGTTATATCTCCGTATAAAGGTTGAATGTGACTTAATAATTCATCCTCCCAAGCCTTAAATACGTTACACATTGATATTTTTGCTTTATTATTATTAATTTCTAAAAGTTTCACACTAAAATAACCTACTGTTTTTCGCTCGTTTAATTGAATTTTATAAACCATATTTTTTGTACCAGTTATTAGTGCGTGAATAATAAAAACGGGTTTAACAGTAACATAGTCTTTGCCAATATCCAATACTCTAATACCTTGTATTGAATTTAATCTAATAGTTTGTCCTTTTCTAACAGTTTTTTCAATAGTTGCGTCAAAAGAACGTGAAATTGGCATTTTTTGTAATAGTTGGGTTTTCCATAGCTCTTTTGGATAGTTTGACATTGCTACTATTCCATTATTTAACTCTTTAATTTTATAATGGAAAGCATCTGCCTCTATAACATAGCCTTTTTCTGGACCTACCACAAAAAGATTTTCAGATACACCTGATGCATGAAGTTTTTTCACAACGTCTTCTGTTAATAATTTAACAGCTTCTTCTTCAGTATTTGCTTTTTGACAAGCATATCTTATCCAATCAAAATCATCCCATGCGTTTTTTGTAGGATTTTTCCAATTAGAGTTTGTATCAGCATCAGCATATGCAATACCTGCAGCACTTAGACTCATTCCAGCCTTTACAATATTTGGTATTACATCTTGTTTTGTAGCTACTCCAATAAATCTTTGTGAAACTGTAAAATCTAATGGCTTTCCATTCCACGGGTTTCTATATGTGTATTTGTAACCCTTTGGGACAATACAAAGAACCTGTAGCCCAGGTCTACTTGGGTCTCTAACCTTTAAAAGTAGATTGTAGTCTCCTTCGGTTGCATCACCACATGCAATAATATCTTTGCATGCATAAACATTAAAACTAAAAAAAATATTTGAAAAGAGAAAAAGCATTAAAACAACAGACATTAACTTATATTTATACATGATACTTATTAGTAGTATTAATATAAATATATAAAAAGATTATTTAAAAATGATGCTTTTATTCTTTTTTCTTTACTGTTTTCTTCTTTGTCTTGGTTTTTTTCTGGGTTTTTGTTTTCTTGCTTTTCTTTACTGTAGTCTTTTTGCTTTTCTTTTCCAGTTTTTCTTTTTTCTCTTGAACAGTTGATTCTTTTTTTACTTCTTTTAATGATTTTTCTTCTTTTTTTGTTTTTGGTTCTTTTACTTCTTCTTCCTTTTTTGCTTTTTTCTCAGGTTCCTTTGTTTTCTCTTTTTCTTCCTTCTTTGGCTTTTTTTCTTCAATCATTATTGTAGGTTGTGAAACAACTTCAGTTTTGTATATTTCAATTCTTTTTACTGGATACAATTTTTTACAATTCTTATAAATTTCACTACCCATTCTACCATCTAGTATAATTTTTATAAAATCAGACATAACATTAGTTTTTGCTTGATCAAAAATTGTTTTCTTCATGGTTTCTCTAATTACTTTTTTTTGAGAACTTTGAATTCTTTTATCTGTTGTTGCAAATGGTTTAACCCTTAAAACAGCCCCGTCTCTGGTTGTAACGTTATAAACTCCATCTATTTTTGATTTTCTTCTTCGTATCATTCTTCTTAGATAATCAGATGTTAAAGTGTGTCCAATGAATTCTGTATGTGCATTAGTTGCTTCCACTTTATTAATTCTAAAAAAAAGCGTGATATGTGATTTTCTAAAATCGTTTGTTATGTCCTGGAACGACACTCCAGTTACCCTGTTTATCAAACCTTCTGATGTATCAGCTAGTGTTTCAGCTATTGTTGCATTATCAAACGCTGGAGGAGCTAAAACATTGTACCAATTTTTTGATTTCCACCTATCTTTTACTTTCCTAGCTGTTGTTGTCCTTGCTCTAGCTTTGGCCATATTTCTCACTTATAACTTTAATCTGTACAGTAAATGATTTTTTGGGTAATACGCTCATTGTACTTAAAGTATACTGATTGTTTTTATCTAAAATAGGTTATGCATCACTTTCCTTAACACCTAATGCAATACCTGATACAAATAAAAACGATGTAGCAATATTTATAGTAATTCCAGTAAACCAACTTAAGTTTACTTCAGCACCTTCTTCGCCGACTACTAGTTTTTTAAATCCTTTAAGACCTAAACTAGATATCGTACCATTTCTAAAAGCCATTATTCCAATAGGAGCTAGTATCCTAAATGGTATCAGATTAGTAAATAAAATGACCATTACAAGAAACGGCAGTAATGCAAGAAATAAAATAAATCCAGCAAGGGGACTTGATGCATTTGTTACTGTCCTAATAATTCCTTCCCATATTTGTACACTAAACCACCAAAGCATAAGTCCTTCGCCTATTGCATTAAAATAGCACAATGTATTTGATATATTATCTCCATTTTTACTTCCAAAATATTTTGAATATTTTACTAAATTTGTTTTTTCTATTATTTCAGTATATTTGTTGCTTGAAAAGAATTTTTGATGATTTTCTCCAAATATTCCTTTATTATTAAGTATTGTCTCATATTGATATATTGCTTCTTCATCATTATTTTCGATTGCTAAATTTAAGTTTATTAATATTTGTTTTATTTCTTCTGCTTCTTCAATGCTTACACTATTGTATATGGGATCAGAATTTTTTCCATAATAACGGTTGACTTCTATTGTTACAGTATCTATATCTTTTGAGCAAACAGCTGGTGATAAACCACCCAGAACAATTAGCATTCCTATTATTATTGCATTTATACATACGATTTTTTTCTTCATAATTTACTCCCTCTTTATATATTTAATAACAAGTAATTTATTTAAATAACTTTGGTCATAAAAAAATCAAAGTTACTTATCAAAAAATATATATATTAGAAATTGTATATACCCACAAAATTCCCACAAAGTGAGAAAATGAACTCGATAATAAAATTAGACACTAGAGGACGTTTGGTAATACCAAATGAATTCAGAGAATCACTAAATCTTAAAGAAGGAGATGAGGTATTAATCAGCTTAGATCAAAGTACAGATACACTTACAATTAGTCCAATATATGGAATAAGAATAAATTTAGTAAAAATAGAACTTGAATTTGGGGACACGCCAGGATGTTTAGCAAAAATTGCTAATAAAATTGCAGAAATGAAAATCGATTTAATAATGACTGAGTCAAAAAGTTCTCAAAGAGGAAAACAAGCTAGATGGGATATAATAGCAGATATTTCAAACTGCTCTTATTCAATAAATGAAATTAAACAGATATTGTTACAATCAGGTTTTGTGGAATCAGTGAGTATCAATAAGATATCTCGTGATCGTCTTCATTGTTGAACAAATCTATTTTTCAAAATATTTTTCTAATTTTAAAGTAAAAAATGAGAGAATAATCGATTTTAAATTTTTAAAAAATAAGCCTAAAGGAGGAAATAAATAAAATGAAAAAAAATAAAATATATGAATTAGGAAAGATGCTAGGAATATCAAATACTGACACAAGAGCCGCCCTTTTAAAAAACAGAAATAAAATTGTGGCAAGTATAGTAATTGTAATAGCAATAATGATTGGTAAAATGTGGTTTCAACCTTTACACTATACTGGTGCAAGCATAGAGGACTTTATCTTCCTTACACGACTTTTATAAATTTAGAATGCAAGATGCTAAAAAATATACATTCATTAAATAAAATATGATGAATTATGCTATTAAAAAAATACGAACCAAGAATTGGATTATACGAATTAACTCTAAGATGTAATATGAATTGTATCCACTGTGGTTCAAGCGCAGGGCGAAAAAGAACAAATGAACTAACAACAGAAGAATGGAATAATGTAACCACACAATTAGCTAATTTAAACTGTAAAGAAATAACACTTCTTGGAGGAGAACCCTTCTTAAGAAAAGATTGGTACAAAATCTCAACTGAAATCAAAGATTATGGAATAAAAATAACTTACATGTCAAATGGTTTTTTAATTAATGAAAATACAATTGAAAAACTAAGAAAAATAGAACCAAAGGTTGTTTCGATCAGCATTGATGGGGCAAAAAAAGAGACACATGACAAAATAAGACAAACAAAAGGTTCATATGAAAAATGTATACAAGTAATATCTAACCTTAAAAAAGCAGGAATAAACACAACAGTTATAACATCTGTAAATAAACTAAATTTCCAGGAACTTCCAGAATTAAAAGCTATGCTACTTAATAAAGGTATAGTATGGCAACTACAGATAGCTATTCCTCTAGGTAGATTCAAAAAAGAATTACTACTTTCAAAAGAAGAATTTTATGCAGTGGCAATCTTTATAGCCTCGACTAGAAAAAAATACAGTATAAAAGAACTGCCAATTATTGGTACACACTGTTTTGGATATTATTCTAAAAAACTAAGAAATGTAATGATTTTTCCATGGAATGGTTGCCAAGCAGGAATTTCGACTATTGGTATTCAAAGCAATGGGGAGGTAAAAGGCTGTCTTTGTCTACCACCAGAATTTATAGAAGGCAATATTCGTGATAATTCGATTTCTGAAATATGGCAAAAACCTGGTTTTTGTTCATATAATCGAGATTTTAAATTATCTGATTTAAATAACAACTGTATAGATTGTAAATACGGAAAAAAATGTAGAGGCGGATGTCTTGGGGTATCAATTGGAATTACTGGAAAAACTAATGGAGATACATATTGTCTAAAAGCAATCGAGGAGACAATGTAACTAAAATGCACTTACAATTTTTATTTTTCTTTTTTTACCAAATTTTTCCATTTCTTTTAATATTTCTTTGAAATATGATTGGTTTTTTACTCTTTCAAAATTTGCAATATTATATTTTTTAATATTTTCAAAAATTCCAGGTTTCAAATTAAATTTATCAACCATAATTTCTTTTGCGCCATTTTCAAAAAATGTATCGACTATTTCTTCTACATCTTCAACTTTTATTGTTGGATATACAGGTCCAAAAAATACTGTTGTTTTTATTGCTTTGTCTGAGAATTTTTTCATAGCATATAATCTGTCATTTATAGAAGAAGAATTTGGTTCTAATTTTTTTCTTTCGTCATCATCCAAAGTTCCAATACTAAACATTATTTCCGCATCAGACAATCTAGAAATAAGGTCCATGTCCCTTAGTATTAATTTTGATTTTGTTTGAATACAAACTCGAAAATTACATTTTACAAGTTGTTCTAAACAATACCTTGTTAATTTGAATTTTTCTTCTATTGGTTGATAAGGATCTGTTACTGTTGAAATACCAATAACACCAGGTTTTTTATTTCTTAGTTCTTTTGAGAGAACAAAAGGGATGTTTATTCTTGCATCAACAAATCTACCCCAAGTATTTCTATCAATTCTCAAAACATTTGGAACATAACAATAAGCGCAATTATGCTGACATCCTCTGTATGGGTTTAATGAATAATCAAGACCTGGCAAGGAAGAGCTTGATAATGCTCTTTTGCAATTAACCTGTCTAATTTCCATAAAAATACCTAGAAATCTTCAATTCTTTTTTGATACAACTGATTTTTAATAACAGCGCTGTTTTTTATCCACCTCTGAAGTGGTATATCCATTTTTTCTGAAATAAATATTAAGGCCTTATCAAGTGTATCAGACTTGTTATACTGTTGATTCAATGTTTTTCTAACACTTTCACGGACATTCCATACACCAATAGGCATAATGTAACCAGGATGTGCTTCTCTTAGTATAACAATACCTGCCTGTCTTCTTTCTTTATTTAATAATTCATTTACAGCTAAACGAGCTGCATAATAGCAACCACCAATTTCTGCATAGGTTTTTCTTCCTTTGTAAAACTCATAACTATTAAAAATGGTAACAGAACGACCATAAGGGTTCCAGGTAGTGTTTGGATACCATGCTTCGATAAGTTCATATTGCCATTCAGATGGCATCATCAAAACTGCCCACCTGTTATCAAACTGATTATGATAATAAACTCTAAACTCATTTATCCAAGGGTAGGTTTTTGTTTTTTCCATCAGGATTTCTCCAATGTTAGAATCTACAGCGGTTATACTCCAGCGAGTTGGAACGAATCTTCTAAATTTTTTAATTCCAAAGGCACCAACACTAAAAGCTCTTTGAATCTTTGAAATATTTACTCCACTTTCATATAAATTAAAAATGGCGTCTGCTGATTTTAAATCCGTATCGTAAAAGGCTTTTTCAATATGAAAATCATATTTTGGATTTGTTATGTTAAACATTTTAATTGGTGCAGATGGACCATGGGGTTGCGCTTCATCATAAAAAGCGATTTTACCAACAGGTTTCTTTGAAAAAATAGCTTCAGTAAAGACACTGTTTTTTGAAAGTGCTAATTCTCTGGTATACTCAACAATTTTATTTGGATTTTCTACATCAAAAACATCAACCTGATATTTACCTCTTATAAGCATTGATCGAAAATCTACAATATCATCAATGCTTCTATCAAGCCACAATTCAGGCGTATCTATAACTGAAGTATCACCCATAATAGGAGGTATCATAGGACCTATTGAAACCTTAGGGTAACCAATTCTACCAATAAAAACACTAGGGGGGGACGAACCATCAATTTTTAAGGAATTGATAAGGGGTTTTACTTTCTCAGTTGAATAATACTTAACAAGAACAGGACAGCGTGATTTTCCACAAAGAAATTTTGTTCCACGACATAAAGCACAAACGTTAGTTGATTTATGACCTGAAAAAGGTAGTTTTTCAATTTGAGAATTGTTTATATTTTTCAATACAAGTGATTAAAAAATTAAGTTTAAATAATTTTTGAAAGGGTAATTAAAAGTAATTTTAAAAAAATATTTAAAAATTTATAAACAAATAAAAGGAAAATTTAACTGATTTTAATATTATTTATTAGATTAATATATTTTGTATAATTATATTTATTAAGTAAAATATAAATAGTTAATAATTTAACTATAGATTTATAAAGTAAAATTATAAATAGTTGATTTAATATAAACAAAAAAACTTTAATATAATTAAAATTATAAAAAGGGAGTCAAACGCTAATGCCAAGTGTAAATAATAAAAAATCAAGGTCAAGAATATTAGCAGGAGTAGCCATTTTAGTAGTAGCTCTTTTAATAATATCAAGTGTTTTTGTTTATTATGAATACTTTGCAGAAGAAGAAATACAAGAAAAAAAAGAAGAACCAAAAATCATAGACGATCATATCAGTCCTTTAGAAAACCAGGGCGTAGTTATTGAGGTTTTAAGAATTAGACATAGAGGGTTATACGAAAGATTAACAAACCCAAGATTAAATTGGAAAACAAAACCAACATTTTACTTTGTAACAAACATGGATGGTTTAGAATATGCAAGTAATGTTGTTGGTCAACATGGTAGATATGATGAGATTAATTTTCACACTTGGGACACAATGCTTATGGAAAGAAAAATTGTAAGAGATTCAGATGAAGAACAAGAAACATCTGAAATAACTCTAACAATTGTTGAGAAGGTAACTACTAGAAAATTAATTAGGAAAACAACCAAAGATATTGAAAGAGATAGTTTGACTATTAAATATGATTATCGCACTGGTCGTTGGTCAGGAGATGACAGCTTCGATGACAATGATGGTTATGGTCATTATCTTGGTAAGACTTTTGAGATTTGGTTCAATGTTTATCAGATGGATTATGATGATGATTTTATCCCTTATTGGACTGAGGTAAATGTCCTTCATACTGATCCTAGAAGGGATGATTCTATTAGAGACCCTGATGGTGATGGTTGTCCAACTGCATGGGAATGGAAATGGGGTTATGATCCATTTACTTGGGATGATCATGAGAAACTTGACCCTGATGTTGATGGTATTGAAAACATTGAAGAATACAAAATGGAAAGATGGTTAGCAAACCCCTATTACCAGGATGTATATGTTGAGGTAGATTCTGTATCAGGAACAGGGCTTTTAAATCCACCAACTAGATTATATGAAGAAAGTGCTCAAGCAATTACTGAAAAATATGCTGAACACCATATAAGTATATTCTTTGATACTGGTTGGCCTAATGGGCCAGTTAATGGTGGCGGACAACTTTTACCATATTTGGAAAAATTATCTTCAGATTCTGGTATGATATTGCAGTATTACAACAATTATTTCTCTCAAGACAGAAGAGGTATATTCAGATATTTAGTACTAGGTCATAAAAGTGGATATAACAGTCCTGCAAAGAACAACATGTATGACTGTACCTATATAGCCCATGATCCTCTTGTACCATATAAACCAATTAAAGGAATAAAGAACTTTTTCAAATATGGAACAATACCTACAGTAAGAGGTTATCGTGTTCAATTAGCAGCAATTTGTATGCATGAGCTTGGTCATAGTATTGGTTTAGGGGCAAAAGACTATGAAGGAATAGACAATATCTCCTACGGTATACCAAGATTCCCAAATAAAAACTATATGTACAAAGATTACAGGAGCGTTATGAACTATCAATGTATGTATGAGTATAATGTTTTAGATTATTCTGATGGCAGCAACGGTCCACCTTATGATCAAAATGATTGGGAAAAGATCTTCATAGCTACCTTTCAATGTAATAAAAATCGTATTCATGAGTCTGATATAAAATCTTCTAAAAATAATGAACAAGTTTTCGATGGACTTGAACCCGGAGACACTGGTTATATCTACGATGAGAATTTAACCAAATATGTAATTAAAATGATGAAAGATTATTCTCCTGTAAATCCAATTACTGTTGAATGGGCAGCTTTAAAACTAGTTGATGCAAATAAAAACCCTCAATATAAAGAGGTTAAGATCTTAGTTAAACCTTGCTCTCCTGAAGGAAAATGGGTACAATACTCTGAGGGAGAACTAGACTCTGATGGTAACATAGTGTTCTATTCGCAAGAAACAGTTGTTAATAGTGTATTGGAAGAACTAAAAAATCCACAGTAGTTCTTTCTTTTTTTATTTGCAAAATACTTATTTATAAAAAAATGTATTCTGAGACCTGATCAAGATGTCAGCAAAAAATAAAGAAAGTGACAGGAAAAGATCAAGACCTTTAACAAAACAAAGTTATAAAAAAAATAAGTTCGTTATAGGTGTTATTTTAGTAATAATTTTTATGATAATTATTGTCGGGGCATATGTAGTTTTTTTTTATAAAGACGAAAGTAAAAGTAATAATATCAGTACTAATCCAATAGCTATTATAGATACCTCAATGGGGGTAATTAAGGTTGAGTTATATTTAGATAAAGTACCGATTACCGCTCAAAATTTTATTGATCATGCTACCAGTGGATATTATAATGGAGTAATCTTTCATCGTGTGATACCAAATTTTATGATTCAAGGAGGAGATCCAAACGGGGATGGTACTGGTGGTCACGCAGCAAAATATCATGTAGGATATGGAGATTCTAATGATCCGGATTCTTGGGTAATTCCTGATGAGTTCCGTGATGATCTTAGTAACGTTCGAGGCACAATTTCGATGGCAAATAGAGGACCAAATACAGGAGGAAGCCAATTTTTTATTAATATTGAAAATAACACCTATCTTGATTTCAATGTTCCAGATCAATTTAATGCACAACATGCAGTTTTTGGGAGGGTAACCGAAGGTATGGATATTGTTGATAAAATATCCATGGTTAGTACAGATTCCAATAACAAACCTTTTGAGAGCGTTTTTATTAATGTAATAACAATCGAGAATCAGTAGATTGTAAAATCGTCTAATTAAAAATTATGAATAAAATTATTAATCTTATTAATATTAATGTATAATTGAAGGTATAAAAAATGAGAAAAATTGCTGAATTTAATACAAACATGGGAAATTTTAAGGTTGAGCTTTTTGGTGATAAAACACCTCTTACTGTTGGAAATTTTATTAGACTTGTTGATAAGGGATTTTATAACGGACTTACTTTTCATAGGGTAATTGATAATTTCATGATTCAAGGTGGCTGTCCTCATGGAACAGGTGGAGGAGGTCCTGGTTACACAATTAGAGATGAGTTTCATTCCTCTTTAAAACATGACAGTCCTGGTATTTTATCCATGGCTAATGCAGGACCTAATACCGGTGGAAGTCAGTTTTTTATTACTGTTGCTCCAACACCCTGGCTTGATGGAAGACATTCTATTTTTGGAAAGGTTACAGAAGGATTAGATACAGTGATTTCAATTTCTAAAACTCCAACTGATCCAAATGACAAACCTCTGAAACAAGTTATTATAAATAGCATAACAATTAAGGATTTATAGTTGTGATTTCATGACAATACTTTCAGATTTAGATATTAAAAAATTTCTGGAAAAAAAAGACCTTTCTATTGAACCTTTTGAAGACAAAAATTTAACACCAAATGGTTATGATTTATCAATAAATGAAATTTTTATTAAAAAAACAAATGAACACGTAAGAAATGGAATTGCTAAAATTCCACCAATGACCTGGTTTGCAATAAGTACAAAAGAGTACATAAAAATGGGTTCGCAGATAACTTCTCAACTTTGGATTCGTTCAAGTTATGCTCGTAAAGGAATTATGGCTAGTTTTGGAAAAGTGGATGCTGGTTTTCATGGTAATTTAACAATTAGTTGTTTTAATTCAAATGATGAGCCATTGCAGATTCCAATTGGAGATAGATTTTGTCAAATAGTTTTTGAAAATTTAGCTTCAACTCCTTCAGAGCTGTATGATAAAAAATCTGGTACTTATCAAGGTCAACTTGGGATAAAATTGAAGTAAAATTTTTTTACATTTATTTTTTTATAATACCTTTCTAGCAAATGTTAGGTAACCAGTATGTCCTAGCATGTCAAAACTTGGTCTTGTACCAAACTCTGAAACAATCATTTCTCTTTGAATATTTTCAAGAGTTTTTACTTCAATAAAATTATATTTTTTAATCTCTTTTATAGTGTTTTCAACCTGTGAAATTAGCGGAGAATAAGTGCATAAATATCCACCAATTCTCAATGATTTAAATGAATAAGATACAGCTTCCCAAGGATTTGGTATATCAAGAATTACTGCATCAAGATCTTTTTCATCAATTCCTTTTGTTACATCTTTTACTTTTGTTTTTACGTATTTTTCTAATTTTGCCATTTTCAAATTTTTCATTGCATGATCAATGAAATCCTGGCGGGTATCATATGAAATTACTTTTCCATTTGGTGCAACAGCATTTGCAAGGGCAATGGTAAGTGAACCTGAGCCGATTCCTGCTTCAAGAACATAAAATCCTGATTCTATTGAACAATTCATTATAATATGAGCTGAATCTCTTGGCAGTATTATTTGAGCTTGGCGTTTTAATGCCTGAAGTTTATCTTGAATTGATGGGATTAAAATCCAAAATTGCTTATTTCCTATTTTTATTTGTTCACCATATTTTTTTCCAATTAAATCAGATGGATTAAAAACACCAACTCCTTTATATTTATCTGTTGGACTTTTAACATCAATTATGATTTTTCTATATGATTCATCAATCAGCACAACTGTGTCGTCTTTCTTTACTTTTTTTATCATTTTAATCTATCCGTACATATTTGCCAGAGACCCAAAACCTAAATCCTCAATATCAAGTTGATCTTTCCATTTTTCTTTACACTCACAATCAAGCCCATTAAAAATATTTGTTTCTTGTAATAAAGAAAATTCTGATATTGCATTTAAAAAATTTCGATTGCAAGATTCACAGTTATGCGCGCCTCTTCTGCTACCTCCGCCTACTATATCACATTTTAATCTAATATTATTTGCAATTTTTTTACTTTCCTTTAAAATTTCAACTATTGAAAAAAGCCAAGCAGGTCGATATTGTTTTCTTTTCCACAGATAATTAACAACGGTGTTATTTTGAACATTCGTGGGATTAAATGAAATACTATTTGTAATTTTTTTTATTTTCTTTACAGTTTCAATTGCATCATCAATTGATTCTTTCTCAGTTAAAAAAGGAGGTTTAACTAAAACATATGTTTTAATGTCAATGTCATATTTTTTTAATTTATTTGCAGCATTTTCATAATATTTAAAAGTAAATCCTTTATTCAAACAATTTTTTCGAATATAATCACTTGCTGTTTCCAGACCTATGCCTATTTCTAATTTTTTTAATTTTAAAATTGATTTGATTTCTTTTAATGTTTTATCTTTTACATATTCAGGCCTTGACTCAACAGATATTTTATCAGTTGTTTCTGCAAGTCTAGTTAAAATTTCTTTTCTAACTTTACGTGTTATTTCATATTCATCTAAGAAACTACCTGAGGTAAAAATTTTAACAAATTTTTGTTTTGAGTAACTTTTCATAGCTTTTTCAAATTGTTTTAATAAGTCATTATCAGAAACTTCTTTCCACATGCTGTCATTGAAATAACCGCACATACTGCAACCTGATTTATGCGCCCAAGAGCATCCTCTAGTTCTAAAAATTATAACAAAAGTATCAACTATTTTATCATTCAAAATATCATTTTCAGACCAGAAGTGTACTGGTTCTTGCGAATCTTGGTTTTTTGGTGAAAAATCTTTTTTAAGATTTTTACAAAGTAATTCTAAATCATTCATTTCTGTTGTCTTTTTTTCTTACGGAATTTTAAAATTAAAACCACTGTCATTAAAGCAATTAGGAAAACAATTATTTCAAAACCTGGAGCTGCGGCAATCCTTGGATTTGGTCTAGAAATTTCTACTAATTCTAACTGACCGATGGTTGATTCATCTGCTACATCAAAATAATAAGTACTTGTGTCATTAATGTAATTATAATACCATTTAGGCTGGGGATTATTATTGCTGTCCACTATCAAATCGCCTTCACTGTCCCTTAGAAAATTGTTTTCAAAATTATATAAAAGCTCAGCTGATACTTTTACTGATGTATTTTCACCTGCTTCCCAGCCTTTGTATTCAGGTGAGGTTACATAGTAGTCTTTTCTATCTATTTGTTGGGTTGCGTTAATTTCCTCACTGTTATCAACTTTATAAAATACTCTAAAAACATCAGTTTTAACCCCAAATTTAATATCAGTTGCAGCAACAACTTTACTTCCAGGACTAGGTAAAGCTAAATAAATTGTATCATTACTAAAAGAAAACTTATTAGTCCTTGAATTTATATTTCCGCTACTGTCTTTTACAGTTAATGTAAAATTGTGGGTTTCCCCGTTTATTACATTAAGACCTTTATAGTAGTATTCAAAAACATTATCGATATAATTAAAGTCATCCTGAGTAACTGGCATACCGTCTAAAGTAAAAGAAAGAGCATTTTTTTCAAGTCCCGTGTTATCAGTTACTTTTGCAACTATTAAAACATCTCCACCTAGTTCTTGCATCTGTGGCATAACAACAAGTTCTATGCGCGGTGCTTCATCATCATAAAATGGTGGATTAACAAGAATAATTAATACAATAAACCAAGTAAAAAAATAGGTAATGTATGAACCAAACCAGTTTTTTCGCCCAAAATCAGTAAGATCAATTTTTAATCTTATAAATATGTATTTTAAGAATACTGCGTTAACAACTCCAACTAGTAAAACAAGTTCCCATCTAAGACCAAAATCCTTACCCATTAACGCCCAAAAACCGAAACATACAAGTGCCAATAGGCATCCAAACAAAAATGAAAAAAATGTTGATTTAATGTTTCTTCTTTCTCTTTTAAGGAAGGCTTGCTCATCAAACTTAGGTATTTTAAAACCTGTATCTTCTTCTTTTTCCTCTGCTTCTTTCCTTCTTTTTGCCATCGGCAATGGGATAGAGTTCTTATTTAAAGGTTTTTCTCTACAAATTTTTTTAAACTTATAAAATCAATTTTTTTCTTTATAAAAATTCAATACCCCTGGGTAACTCTTTCAAATATTTTTTAAAACCATTTGGCCATTTTTCTGGATCAAGACTTTTTTGAGCTAAAAATGCAGTTGTCCATCGTTCCAGTCCAATTCCAGAGCAACCACTCCAAAGTTCGCTTTTCTGGGATTTAATGTTAAAAGCTGTTATGTATTTATCACCAAGGATGCTTAAATTTTGGATTTCAAGCCATTCGGAATTATTTCGATCACCACGATAAGGCATGAAAGCTTCAAAATCAATAGTCCCAGTATCCTGAGAATAAGCCTCACCTATTTTTCCTGCTTGCTGCATATACCAAGGAGTGACCCATGCCATGCGCCAGTCCAGTTCAAAAATATCATTGAAAACATGTTTATATCTATCAATTAGTTTTTCCCGTAAATCAAGTAACTGCACTTTAGTTCCAATATAAACTGGTTCAATTCTATGAAACTCATCAACACGTTCTATACCATGTCTACCACCTGACTCGTACCTACAGGAAATAGCGGTTTTATCATAAACAAGAATAGGCAATGAGCCCTCGGAAACAGTTTTTCCTTTCAAAGACCAATAAATAATAGGGCATTGAGCATAGCAAATCCCTGCAGTAGGAACAGATATATTTTTTTGCAGCTCATCCACAGGAACAGCTTTTGTAATCTTTGTTAAATCAATGAATCTTTCCCATTTCTCAACATCCCTTGATACAGGTTCAGAAACATAATAGATTTCACTAGGCATACCTTCCATATGACCTGTTTTAAGCCAGATGTCAAAAGGTACAATGTGAGATTCAATAATTTCCTGAAAACCAAGTGGCTTAAGAACTTCTTCAATTGCTATTTCTTCCATAGCCTTCATAATAGCTGCTGCTTGAGCATAATAAAACCATTTACCCTTTGTAGGTCCCTGTTTAATCCAATTAAGTTTTACCATTTCCTCAGTTGGGTCTTTCAACCAAACAGGTTTTTTTTCACCAGACTCCCAAATGAGTTTCCAAAACTCTCCTTTGCCCTCATAATATTGATTCTCAACTTTTTCTTTTGCTAAATTAATCATTCTGTCAATATAATTTTTATGTAGAAAATCTTCATTAATATCTTTTAATAAAATTTTTATTTTTTTTCCCTTAATATCAAGATCAGCAAAAGGAATCGAAAATATCTTCAGCGGCTGCTTTTCCAGTTTAAAATCTATAGAATATCCTGTGATTTTAATTTCTCTAATACCTAATTGATGTTTTTTACCAAGTTCTTTACATAGCACATTTTTCAATTGAAGTAATGCATTATGTGGACGAAAAATACCTTTAGAAGAAATGCTTAGATTTAATGAGTTTTTTTCAAATTTTTTAACAACAATTTTTATGCTCTTATCCTTATCAACTAATGATTTATTAAAAACAGAAATAATACTTTCGATTTCACTATTTATTTTAGAAACATCATTACTAAATGTAAAATCCGCAACTAAATCAAATTTCATAATAAAACCAGCAATTGCATATTGATTTTTAATCTTTATCTACAACTTTTATTGCAACAGAAACACAAGCTAGATAATCATCAAGAGTATGAATAAGAGAAGAAACAGAATTTGTTTCAATTTTAGCTTCTAACCTTTTACCATTTGCTTTTGATTTTACAAAATCAAAATCATCAACTTTAATGGATTTTAAAACAGTTTTAACTTTTTTAATATTATCAAAGTCAATAACAATGTCACAATTTATTTTCATATTTTCACTTCAACTGATTATTAATAATTTCATCAACTAATTCTAAAAACTCACCTTCTCTATCAGAATTTATTGTTGCACCAGCAGCAATTTTATGACCACCACCGTAACCATTTAATTTATTTGCAGCTTCATTCATAGCAAAACCTAGATCCAAACCTTTACTAACCAAGTATTGATTTCCACGACACGAAACATGTATTTCATTATCTTTTTTTGAAATAGAAAATAATGGTTTTTTCTTATCAAGAATATAGTTTGTTGCAATACCGCTAATTACACCGCCTAAAGAGGAATCCTTGCTGTAGAAATAACGAAAGCTTTTCTTTTCTTTAAAACCATCTTTTTCAAGTGCTAATAGTTCGTCAAGTATCCTTTGTTTGAACTCTTTTTCAAGTTTTAGTGCTTCAACAAATGCTTTTTTATCACCCAAACATAAAGCTAAACCTAGACCACGGTTTCCTCCTTTACCACAGGAATCAAGAATATCGGCAAAACGTTCAAGCTCACAATCTAAATTATTTGAATAATAACGAGTTCTAATAACTGTATCAAGAATGTTTTTTTCACAACCAACCTTAAGTAGTTTAAATAAAAGATAAGAATTAAGCATCTTGTTTTGGTTATTATCTAAGTCTTTTATTTTAATAGTTTTTTTAATTTTTAATTTTTTTAGTAATTCAATTATCTCCTCGTTATTTCCAGATAAACCGATGTAGTATGGATCAATTGAAAAGTATAGTGAATCATAAAGAGTTTCATTATTAATTTTTAATCCTATATTTTCCTTTAGAAAGCCATTTTTTAAAGCTTCCTCTAAAATAGTTTTGTTGTAACCACTAAAACCACCTATATATTGTTTATCTCCTGTTGCTCCGACCATTGCTAATGTTGCTAAATCAATATTTTTAGGATTAAGTGTTTTTACTACAGAATAACAAAGAGTCGCACCGCAAGCCTCATAATTACCATTCATACCGTATAAATTTGCATTTATCTGAAGAACATTTTCAGATGTTTTTTCTTTTAGGAATTGATGATGATCAATTACGATGGATTTACATTGTATATTTTCAATTGTTTCAATTTGCCCGCTTCCCATGTCGCAGAAAATTATCAACTCATTTTGTTCCTTTGATAATCTCTCTAATCCTTTGTTAAAAGGATTACGCATAATAGATGCATGAAAATCATAACCTTCCCTATATAATGCTTTACAAATTATAGCAGCAGAAGAAATTCCATCAGCATCGTAATGAGACACAACTCTTATTCTACTTGATTTTGGAAAAGATAATATCAGATCAGATGCATTTTTGCAAAGGATTTCTAAATTATCGGTCATAAAGAAAAAAGAGAAAGTAACACACTCTAAAATATGTTACTCCTAATTATGAATATTTTTTAGTGCATTATTCAACTTTCTATTTTAATAGCTTAGATAATATTGGATATTGTTTTTCTAAAATCTTTAATGTGTATGGATCTGTGTTACCAAACTCTTTTTCAATTAATAATAATATACGATCCTTCAGAGTGATTTTTTGTATGCTGTTTTTTACTGTTCCATATTTTTCTAAACCTGATGCGGTTTTGAATTCTTTTATTTCTCCTTTATCTTCACAATAACCATTATCTGCAACAGCTCTTACCCAATAGGTTGTTCCTGATTTTAATCCTTCAGCATTTGCTACAAATGGCCCTGTTGCATTAACTGTCTGAGGAGTTGTTGTTTCATCTAGATTGTTAGGACTATCATCACCGTACTTAAACCATACCTGGCAGGTTGCTGGACCTCCTAAATTCCATAATGTTCCATGATATATTGCTGAATTTGCTGTGACAGATGTTGGTAGATAAGTGTCAACTGCGGGTAATCCCGGTGTAAACAATAGTATTAGACCGGCCCATGTGTCTGCATCGTTTTTCGCAATTGTTTGATAATAATAAGTTTTACAACTTTCTAAATCTGTAATTATTTGGTTAAAATCAGCTATTGATGTTAAGTTTTGATGTGGAGTTTCAATATTTAAATTTTTTTTATTTTCACCATATTTGAAAAATACTTCGCAGCTACTTGCACCACCCATATGTGTTAAACGACCGTTAAGTTGTGCAGACGATGTTTGTATATTGCTTGCATTTTCTGTTATAACTCTAGGGCCACCAGGAACAAAAGTAAAATCATCACCAACTCTTATTGCGCTACCTTCTCCTTGATATTCTCCAACTGCTCTATAGTGGTAAACAGTGGTTCTACTTAGATTATAAATATTAACTGAAAAATAATTGAAACTATCATAATTATCTGCTTCAACTCGATAAGCATAATTCTCCCAATTTGCTGGTGGATGACTTTCAGTATCATATACAAACCATGCATTCCAGTTATGGAAGTTTTCAGTAGCCACTAAATGTCCCCATAATCTAACACCTGTTCCTTCGTCATTCATATGGTCCCAACCCCACGTTGTAATAGCATTTGCCGCTATACAACCTGAAAAAAAAGAGACGGTTATCAACATCAGCGTTATACTTAAAACTATTTTGATTTTCTTTTTATTCATATATAAGCTCCCTTAAATAAATATTATTTTTGAGATAAATTATAGATTTATAATGATTTTTATATTTTTACAGACAAATGTCGAAAAAAAACAACAATATAAAAGAAAAATTTATTCAAACATTAATTTTGCTTGTTCTAAACTATACTTCCATTCCTTTGGAAGCCTATTTTGATTATGGTAATATTTTGTTAATCGCCTAATTTTTGATTCGGTAAGTTGTAAATCTCTTTTACCTTTATAGTCCTTTTTATGTACATCCATATGTTTTTTAATTTGTAAAGCTGTATGAATAAGGCTTCTTAGGTCCTCTGGAATATCTGGTTTCATGTTTTTTTGCTCTAAAATCTGAGATATTCTTTTATTTGTTGCAATTTTAACATCAGGTACAGCATATTGATCTCTTAGAATCATTCCTATTTCACTAGTTGACTTACCTACTTTTGCCAGCTCAACTATACGTGCTTCAACTTCTCTAGGATTTAATGAACTCCAGTCAGGATGTTTTTTTCTATCAATTGGTCGAGTAGAACCTGATTTTCCTTTTCTTCTTGCGTGTATTCTTGCCATTATTTTTTACTCCAAGATAAGTCTTAAAGTAAGTCCTGAATAAGCTTATAATTTATATCCTTTACTCTTGTATTTTATATTTTGGTTTGTATTTCATTATTTATAAATTAAACTGATTAGCTTACCATATTATTATTAAATTTATTTATACAATTATTTTATTAATATAATTTTTAAAATAAAATAACAAAATTACATAAAAATTATTTGATTTTGTAATTATTTTACTTAGGAAATATTTATTAGATAGAATTTCATAAGTTTTATTTAAACTATTATTTCGGGGGAGTCAATGAACCAAAATAATGTTTTGTCTTCGGATAAAATATCGTTAGAGGAATCTGTTGCTATTGCTGAGAAAGGTACTCATTGTGGTATGTGCAGAATCGATTTTCTTGGAACAGGTTTATGTCCGTCGGGGAAAAAATATGGTTATCTTGCTTATTGGCCACAAGGACGTATGGAGATTATTAAACATTTGAAAGAGGACAAAATTAAACCAACAGAAAAGCTGATTGAGATTGCCAATTCCTGTTCACTTTGTGGTATTTGTGATAAGCAGTGTAATTTTGCGACACAACTTAGACCTGAAAAGGTCGCTCGAGCATTAAAAGATTATGTAGATAAATTAGATAAGAGTCAAATTCAGACTGTTGAAGAGGATGATATTCTTAAAGGACTTCGTGAAATAGTTGGTAAGAATTGGGCAACTAATGACCCAATTATTATTGCTTCTTATATAAGGTCAATAATTTCTCCAAATGGTGAATTAAATTTCTATATTGTAATGCCAGAAAATACAGAACAAGTTTCAAAAATTATTAAATTTGCAAATAAAAACAACTTACCTTTTTTACCACGAGCTGGTGGAACAGCTTTATCTGTAGCTACACCAACAGTGTTAAAAAATGGAATCTGCTTAGAACATGGTATTGTTATTGATCTTCTAAGACTTAATAAACTTGAAATTCATCCTGAAAGTTCAAGTGCTACAGTAGGTGCTGGTATTGCATCTTTTGAACTTCAAAAAGAAGCATACAAACATAAATTAAGGGCAAATGTTGCAGAAGCAGGAGCACATTATTGTGCAAATATTGCAACAACAGGAATTGTTACTACCTGGGGTAATAGTTATGGTTGTTTTGCTGATAATTTTATTGATCTAGTACTTGTAGACAATGATGGCAATATAAAAAAACATAGTGATATGGGAATATCAAATCCATATACTACTGAACATGGATTTACGAATATATCACTTAGCCCATCATATATAATTACAGAAGCAACAGCAAAACTTTTCCCTGTTTTTGATGATGAAGAAGCAGTTCTGGTTCCATTTGATAATTTAAAAGATGCTATGGATATGGTAATACAGTTAGGCAGGCGAGGTGTAGGTTTATCACTTGCAGTTCTATCATATAAATATCTTGCTGAGTTTATCTGTCCAAACCGTAAAATTGCAAAAGATTTCGAAGAAATTTGTAAAAATTATATAAAGCTTAGATATGTAGTGGATGTAATTTGTGACAAAAATGACAAAAAAATTGTAGAAGAAATGGCAAAATATTCAATTGACCAATCTATGATGAGGACTTTGATTCTAGGTTCACCAAAACTTGCTTCATTAAAAGATAGCGAATTTATGAAAATACTTTCGGAGGAAGATGATCCCTTAAAGGCTATTTTTGCAGGTCCAATGAGAAAACATTTTGAAAAAGGTTTAGATGCTTCACCTGAACAATTAGCAAAAGTTTATGATAAGGATTTACAGGATTTTTTCAAAAAAGTTTATTCTAAACCTGAGATGTCCAATGTTGTTTGGCTACATGCATTTAGGATATTACCTTCGCGTCTAATGAGACAGATGATGACTATGGGGCCTGGAGGAGCAATATGGGCTGGTGATAAAAATCACATTCTGAAATGGATTGATATGTTTGCAGAAGTTGGAAATAAATATAATTTAGAGCATGCGCTTGGTTTTATTAGCCCATTGGATAATGGAAAGTTCATCTATATTGAATATGATTATTTTTATGATCACAATGATCCTGATGTAGCAAATAGAATCAGTAAAACATTACTTGAAACAACCGAAAAATCACTTGTAATGGGCCAAATTTTTACTCTTATTAATTATTTATTTAAAGGATTATACAGAAAAGAACATGTTCTCTATCCATTATTTAAAGGTTTAACAAAAGAAGAACAAGAACTCTTTAGAGAAGTACTACACTCTGTTTTAGGGGAATTTTAAGAATGGTAAAGTTTCTTTCAGAAGAATGGATCGAATATGGTAAAAACTATATTCTTGAAAAACTTGATCCAGAAAAAGATATGAAAAATATAACCACTTCATTGCTTGGCATAATAGAACATGTTCCTCCTAATGATATAACTATGAGTTTCTACTTGGAACTTAAGGACGGAAAATTAAATGATTTTAAGGTTAATACCGGTGATTCATTTCAAGAAGCAAATTATGTTATAAAAGGTAACTATGGAATTTATAAAGATATATTACAGGGTAAAATTGGTACGGCAATGGCTCTTTTAAAAAATAGGTTACAATTAAAAGGTAGTAAAATTGAGGCGTTAAAAATAATTAAACCACTTGATGGTCTTATTGAATCTTTAAGAGATATTACAGATGAATTTGAAGAATAATAATAAAATAATTAAAAAAAAGAGGAATAAAAATGTCATTAGAAAAGGTTGAAACTATGCAAAAGATATCATTAGAAGACGCATTAGAAATTGCTAAGAAAGGTTCGCACTGTGGAATGTGTAGATTTGATTTTCTTGGAACAGGAATATGCCCATCTGGGAAAAAATATGGTTTTCTAGCCTACTGGCCACAAGGTCGTATGCAGATATTCAAAATGTTAATGTCAGGAAAAGTTAAACCTAGTGAAAAACTCATCGAAATAGCCAATTCTTGTACTCTTTGTGGTATTTGTGATAAACAATGTAATTTTGCTACGCAGTTACGACCAGAGAAAGTTGCAAAAGCATTGAAGGATTATACAAATAATTTAGATAAAAGTGAATATCAAGAGGTTATCGAGGATGATATTCTTAAAGGACTTCGTGAAATTGTCGGAGAGAAATGGGCGACCAATGATCCTGTTATAATTTCTTCTTATGTTCAAACAATTATTCATCCAGATTCTGAATTGAATTTTTATGTTGTGATGCCAGAAAATGCAGAAGAAATATCAAAAATAATTAAATTCGCAAATCAACATAACATCCCGTTTATGCCCCGTAGTGGAGGAACTCTTTTATCTTGCGCTACTCCAACAGTTTTATCAAAAGCGATTTGTCTTGACCATGGTATTATCATTGATCTTCTAAGATTGAAAAAACTTGAGGTTGATGTAAAAAGTTGTACAGCAACTGTAGGTGCAGGAATAACTGCTTTTGAATTACAAAAGGAAGCTCATAAGCATAAATTAAGAGCGAATCTTGCGGAAGCTGGAGCCCATGTCTGTTCAAATATTGCATCAACTGGTATAACTAGTACCTGGCAAAATAGATATGGTTGGGCTGCAGATAATTACATAGACGTAACAATAGTTGATGACAAAGGTACAATAAGAAACAATAGTGACATGGACATAAAGAATCCCTATACAACTGAGCGAGGATTTACTGATATAACCCTTAGCCCACCGGGAATAATCACAGAAAGTACTGTGAAGCTTCATCCTATTGCTGATGATGAGGACGTTATACTTGTCCCATTTGAACATTTAAAAGATGCTCTTAGTATGATAATAAAACTTGCACAACGTAATGTTGGTGTATCGTTGATCGTGCTTTCACGTAAATATCTTTCAGAGTTTCTCTGCCCAACAAACCAGATTGCAAAAGACTTCGAATATATCTGTAAAAACTATTTGAAATTAAATTATGTGGTAGATGTAATTGGAAATAAAGACGATAAAAAAATTGTCGAGGAAATGGCTGAATGTACAATCGATAAATCTATGATTAAAACACTTATTTTAGGTGCTCCAAAATTAGCCTCATTAAAAAATAGTGAATTTTTAAAAGTTCTTTCAGAGGAAAAAAATCCCTGTAAAGCAATCTTTGCAGGTCCAATGAGAAAACATCTGGAAAAAGGCTTAGATGCATCCCCAGAACAAATAGCAAAGGTTTTTGATGCAGATCTACAGGATTTCTTTAAAAAAGTTTATTCTAAACCTGAGATGACCGATATAATCTGGCTTCATTCGTTCAGAATACTACCATCCAGGCTAATGAGACAACGTCTATTTTTTGCTCAAGCAGGAATGATATGGTCTGCAGACCAGGATAAAATTCTAAGATTAGTTGATATGTTATCAAAAGTGTGTGATAAATATAAACTAGAACATATGCTTGGATTTGTCCTGCCTATGGATGATGGAAAATACGTATTTTTTGAATATGATTATTATTATAATCATAATGACCCAGATGCAACTAAGAGAGTTAGTCAAGCACTCATTGAAACAACGGAAAATTGTTTACTGATGGGTGATATTCTCATGGTTCTTAATTATTTATTTAAAGGCCTTTATAGGAAAGAACACGTTCTTTATCCCATACCAAAAGGTATTTCTGATGAAGATCTGGCTTTGTTTAGAGAATTGATTGTAAGTATTTTAGGAGATGAATTCAAATGGTAAAATTTCTCTCAGATGAATGGAATAATATTAGCAAAGAATATATACTCAAAAAACTTGATCCAGAAAAAGATCTAAGAAATGTAACTACTTCTTTACTTGCTGTAATAGAGCATGTTCCGCCAAATGACTCAACGATGAATTTCTATTTAGAACTTCAGGATGGAAAATTAACTAATTTTATTGTCAATACCGGTGATACTTATGTTGGAAAAGAAGCCGTTTTTACTGTTAGTGGAAACTATGGTACATATAGAAGTATTCTTAAAGGTGAGATGAGCATGGCTGTAGCTCTTTTAAGAGGTAGGTTAAAACTGAAAGGCAGTAAAATGAAAGCATTGCAGATAATAAAACCTCTTGATGGTGTTATTGTATCTTTGAAAGAAATAACAGATGAATTTGAGGAATGAAAATTATATTAATAAATAAATCCAACTAGTAAATAGAGTAAAATATATGGCTTTATCAAAATCAATAACTAGAAACAGATGCTTGGAAAAATTTATTACACCTAAGGAAACATGGAATCCTATTGATAAAGTACTGTTTACTCCTAAATTGTTTTTTAGCGATTATAAAAAAACACAGGATTTGATGGTTTCAGCAGTTAGATATAGTTTCAAACATCATTACGAAAATAATAATCTTTATCATCATGTATGTAAAACAACAGGTGTTACTCATGAATCTATTAAATCTAAAGATGATTTTAATAAAATACCTTTAGTTCCTGATACTTTTTTTAAAGATTATCCTGAAGATAAAGGATTTTTGAATTGGTTAAAAACGATTTTTACTGGTTCAATTCCAAATGTTGATTTTAAAACTAATTCACCTTCACATGATGAGGTTATTGAGAAGTTCAATGAAAAAGGTATAAACATTATGTTTACCAGTGGTACAAGTGGTCGTTTTAGTTTCATTCCAAGAGACACTCTCTCTTGGAATAGGGTAAAATATAGTGCTATGAAATCTGTAATAGAGTTGATGGATTATGACCAAGATGATACTGCAATTTTGCTTATTCCTGACCCTCGTCAAACGAATCTTACTATTGCAAGTCTTTTTGGTATAGCTTATGATTTATACTATCCAAAGAATATTCATTTTGCACTTGATATTAAAATTACTACTCAGTTTTTACGTATGCAACGTGATGAAACAATTGGATTAAGGGAGAAAATAAAAGCAAAAGCTATGTCTAAAATTAGTCCTATCGTCCAGAAAAAATCTGATTCGAAGATTATTAATATTTTAGAGCAGATGGAAAAAGAGGGTAAAAAGATTAATATCGGTGGTCCCCCGTTTTGGCTTGATCGCATCATAGAACGTATGAAACAGGAAAATAAAACTGTTAATTTGGAAACAAGCCAGGTTTTAACTGGTGGTGGTTGGAAGGCTGATGAGGAAAAACGAACTCCTGAAGAGATATTTAGAAAGAAAGTAGAAGATACTCTTGGTGTTCCTCAGCATCATTTCCATGATGTTTATGCAATGTCTGAATGCAGTTCTGTGTTTCTAAGTTGCGATAAACATTACAAACATATTCCCCCAGTTATTATCCCATTTGTTTTGGATGAGGAACTTAATCCTATTGGTTATAATAAGCTTGGACGTTTTGCTTTTATAGATCCGTTACCAACAAGCTACCCTGGTTTTATAATTACAGGAGATCGGGTTAAACTTTTAGAGCATTGCCCAGAATGTAACAGAGACGGACCTGTTCTTGATGTTGAGGTTACTCGTTTGCCTGGTGTTGAAGGACGAGGATGCGCAGCTGTTATGGCTGAACTAATGCAACAGGAGGAAAAATAAAATGGTACGCTTTCCATCAGATGAATGGATTAAAACTTTTAAGGAAGAATTAAACAAAAATAAAACCTATGAAGAAGTTGCAAAAACATGGGAAGGTGACTTTCTTTTTGTGATAACTCCCGATGAAGAACTTAAAGAAGAAGTTGTGTTTTATGTAGATCTGTGGCATGGAAAATGCAGGGAAGCTTATCTTGTTAATAATAAAAAAAAGGCTGCTTTTATTTTCAAAGGACCTTATTCAAATTGGAAGAAAGTAATCAACAAAGAACTTGATCCTATCCGGGGTTTAATTAGAGGGATGTTTACTGTTGATGGTGATTCAAAGGTAATCCTTGATCAGGCAAAGGCAGCTCAGGAGCTTGTAAATACAGCAAGTAAAATTCCGGTTGAATTTGAGGATTAGACTTATGGGAAAAGTAATAAATTGTTATTACTGGAATCCAAAACTTGGAATCGAAGACAATATGGAGTTTACATATGAGGATATAGGCGGTGGCATAGAACTTAAAAAACCAGTTTTCACGATTGAGATTCTTGATAAAATAATTGAAGGTATTAAAAAGGCACGGCGAGAATACCTTCTTACAGTTGATATACCAACAATTATTGATGTAATAGGGCGGGTTAATAATCTTTGGATGGACCTAATGTACAAAGGTAGGAAAATCGCAAGGGAGGTCCTGCCAATTGTTACAGGTTTTTCGGTTGAGATGGTTGAATCTTGGGGTTTTGATCATTTTTTGAGTATCATTAAAAAAGAAAATCTTCCATTATTTGGTAAACTTATACCTACTAATTTTAAAAAATTTACTAAACTAAATGAAGGTTTAGTTAAGGCATTTGGAGTACCTAAAGTCAGTCATTCGAATTACAATCCGGAAGTAATCGGTCATATCTGTGCGGGTAACATCTTAGGTATTGCAGCTTTTGAGATAGTAATGGATAAACTTGTTGATGCTGCAACATGGGTTAAGGTTCCATCCGAGGAACCTGTTTTTGGTGCACTTTATGCTAAATCTATTGAAGATATTAATCCAAAACTTGCATATACAATAGCAGTTTTACCATTTAAAAGTGGAGATAATGACATTAAAGAATTTCTTTTTTCAAAATCTGATATTGTTCGGGCTACAGGTGGGGAGCAGGCACGTAAAGTTTTAGTTCAACTAGCTGAAAGATTCAAAGTTCCTGTTGCTGGTCATTGGCATAAATTTAGTTTTATTACCATTGCTAGAGAATATTTAAATGAACATGCTAGAGAAATTGCAGAATTAGTATCTCTTGATGTGTGTGCATGGGATCAGCAAGGTTGTTTTTCACCACAAGAAATATATATTGAAGAAGGTGGAAGGATTTCGCCAAAGGAATTTGCAAGGCTTCTTGCTGAAGAAATGGAGATAACCTCGCGTGCTCTTCCAAAGGGCTCTAAATCAGGTAAAATGCAGGTTTTGGATGGATATTATCAATATTTTAAGAAAGAGATGATGGGAGAACCTGTTAAAATCTTTCCATCTGCAACAAATGAATGGCTTGTGATTTATGATGGAACTACTACTAATTTTGAACCTTCACCATTGTTTAGGGTAATAAGAGTAAAACCTGTTAAGGATATTATGGTAATACCTAAAATTGTTAAACCAATTGGCAGCTTTTTACAGACTGTTGGTATTGCTATTCCTAATAATCGCTTGATTCCATTTGCTGATGCAATAGGTGATGTGGGAGCCACAAATATTCGCACGATTAGCAGTATGACTTTACAGAAAGCATGGGAACCATGGGATGGAAGATTCCCACTTCATGAACTATTTGAACATGATAATGTTAGATGGGTTAGCATTAGTACTAGGGATATTGATAAAGAATTAAAAGCAGCATTAAAAATAAAAAGAGCAATTGTTAATCAGAAATTAAATACCATAAAAAAATAAAAAAAGTAAATTATTTTATTTTTTGGAACCTTGAACCAAGCTTTTTCATTACTTTAGGTAGCGTAGTATATTCCATATCAGCCATTGGTAGTCGATGAGGTTCAAAAGGCCCATGTCGTCTCATATAATCTGTTACACGTTGAACCCGCTGTCTTGTATAATCATAGGCAGGGTCATCAAATAAATCCACTGGTTCAGTAAGTTTACCATCCTTAAGTTGAAAACCCAAAGCAACTACTCTTGGAGGACCATCAAATCTTGTGCATTGTGCATCCTTTACTGAAACAGGCATTAAAGGGCCATTATGAGAACCCCTCATCCAACCTGAAACCAAATGACCAAGTGAAAAAGGTTCTATTGCTTCACCAAGAGCGGGTAAACCAGATTGACAACGAACAGCACCAGCCGGATCATCCTTTCCAACATACTCTCCAGCAATTTGATAAAGTTTTTCAGTTGAAATAACAGCAACTGCCTCATCTGATGGTAACTTAGATTCTTTTTTTGGGAAAACACGTTTAATAACAAAACGTGACTTAGCACCAACAAGGGCTAAAAGATCATACATTTCTTCAGGGGATTTTAAAAAAACATTGTTATGTTCATGTATATCCCATACCTCAAAAACAAAACCATCGTGGATTGAAGGATCGATAATTAGTCCAGCTGTGTTAAACGGATCTGCAAAGATTTTAAAAATAGGGAAATTAAAAGCACCAGGCTCTGTCTTATCCATCATAAAAGCAATAATTGGTTCAGCTTTTCTTTCAGTGAATTCCATCTCAGCAACACCAGGACCCATACCTTTTATATTACCAGAGAAAGCATCACACAATAAATCCTGACCAGCACCGTAAAGACCTAGGTCACGAGATTTTTCTGTTGCATCACAAAAAGTATTCCAAGCAAGACTATGAATTTCTTTGTTATCAATACCATGTTTATGAGTCATGATAAGTTCAAGATCATCGCCACAATGGGTAACATAAAAATCAGTTATCAACTTACTGCGTTTTGCTTCAGTTAATTTTTTCCTTGCAATCTCCTCAAGGTCCTTATGCACTTTAGCATGACCTGGCCATCCACCTACATCTGCTTTAATAATGCTAAAGGTTGTTTTCATAATAATTCTCCCGTTCACACGGTATACAAATTATATTTATAAATGATTTGGAGATATTCAGCAAAGTATATATTTTTCTCGATATTTTGGAAACAAAGATTTGAGGACAGAAAATGACTTTAAAAATATATAATACTCTTTCAAGAAAAGTTGAAAATTTTAAACCTATTGAAGAAAGAAAAGTGAAAATGTATGTGTGTGGCATGACTGTATATAGTGATGCACATATTGGCCATGCTCGTACTTATTTTGCTTTTGATCTGATAAGACGATATCTTGAATATAAAAATTACAAGGTTTACTATGTACAAAATATTACAGACGTTGATGACAAAATAATAAACGCGGCTAATAAAGAAGGAATTGATGCACTTGAATATTCAAAGCGTTTTACAGACAGATGTTTAAATGATTTAGATAAGCTAGGGATAAGAAGAGCAGATTTATACCCAAAAGCCTCAGAAACCATACCTGATATGATAAAAATGATTCAGATTATAATTAATAGAGGATTTGCGTATGTTTCGGATGGTGATGTTTATTTCTCTGTTGAAAAATTCAAGGATTATGGAAAACTTTCAGGTCAAAAAATTGATGATATGAAAGCTGGAGCAAGAATAGAGCTGGATGAACAAAAACATAATCCTTTGGATTTTGCTTTATGGAAAAAAGCAAAACCCAGTGAGCCCTCTTGGGATAGCCCTTGGGGCAAAGGTAGACCAGGTTGGCATATTGAATGCTCTACAATGAGCGGAAAATTTCTTGGAATTCCTTTTGATATCCATGGTGGTGGAATGGATCTTCGTTTTCCTCATCATGAAAATGAAATTGCTCAGGCAGAAGCAGCAACAGGTAAAGATTTTGCTAAATATTGGATGCATATTGGTCTTCTAACAGTCAATGGAGAAAAGATGTCAAAATCTCTTGGTAACATTGTCAATGTTAAAGATCTATTGAATTCTTGGAACCCAGAAGTCATCAGATTCTTCTTTACACAAACCCAATATAGAAGTCCACCAGATTTTAATGAAAAAGCATTAAAAAATGCTGAAAAAGGACTAATTAGAATTCGTAGATTAAAAGAAAATTTAGAGAAAATATCCGGTGATGTTAGAGTTGAAAAAATAAATGAAAAAGATTTGACTAAAGATGATAAAAAATTTTTAAAAATTATAAATGATTTTATAGATAAATTCGAAAAATCTATGGATGAAGATTTTAACACGCCAATGGCTATATCCGTTATTTTTGATTTTATAAATAAAAGTAATAAGTATATCAAAGAGCAACCTAATCCGAATAATATTTTATGTAGCTATGCGCTGTTTAAACTAGTACAGCTTGGGAAGATTTTAACCTTATTCCAACCAAGTTTTGTTGAAAAAAAAGAAATTGTTGATAAAGTACTTTTTAAAAAACTGATAAACATTATTATGAAGTATGATAAAGATGCTAAGGGAGAAAATGTTGATGATTTATTAGATTTAATTTTAGAACTTAGAGAAAAAGCGCGTAAAAATAAAGACTATAAAACCTCAGATAATATAAGAAAAGAATTGGAGGATATCGGATTTGAAATTCAGGATACATTGCATGGTCCTGTTTGGAGAAAAAGATGGAAAAAATCCTAATTGGTTTTGACGGTTCAGACGGTTCAGAACAAGCTCTTAATAGAGCCGTGATGCTTATTGAAGAAAATGGAGAGTTGATTCTTTTAGCGGTAATTCCTAGTCGTTCAGACAAAATATTTGTTGATGAAGAAATTTATCAAAAACTAAAACAAAAAGCCCAGCATATGATTGCTGATGCAATAAGTGATATTGGAAAACATGAGTTTACTGTAACAGGCATGATTGAGGAAGGAGATCCTGCTGTAATAATTATTGATGTTGCAAACAAGTTAAACGTTGATTTAATTGTTCTAGGTAGTAAGGGTATAAGTGCTCTTGGTCGTTATCTTCTGGGCAGTGTTGCAAATAAGGTTGTACAGTATGCTCATAAACCAGTTATGGTTGTTAGATAAAAAAATTAAATCTTTTTTCTTCTTATAAGATTGGCCCGTCTGCTTGGCCTTAGTTTTTCTGCACCTTTACCTTTATATCTAAGGCCTCTTCCTTTTTGACCAGCACTTGTTTTTCCTCTTAAAACCCTTCTTTTACTGGAGACATTGGTAACCCAATTTATTTTTGGATCTTTCATAACAGAAGGGTGAAAAGGATCAACAAGAATAATTTCGTAGTAATGGTGTTTTCCATCTTCTCCAACCCAATATGAGTTTAAAACCTCCATATTTGGAAAACGTTTTGCTGTACGCTCTTCAGCTATTCTTTGGGTATTTTTTTTAGCAGTAATTTTGTTTATACCTCTGGATTTTGGTTTTCTACCACCTCTTATGTCATGTTTTCTAAGTCCGCCTCTTCTTACTCTTGCTCTTACTATTACATATCCTTGTTTTGCTTTATATCCAAGTGATCTAGCTCTGTCAATTCGCAGTGGTTTATCTACTTTTAAAAAGTTTTCTTCTTTTCTCCATTGGATAAGACGTTGTTGTTGAGGTGATTTAAATGAAATATCATGTTTTTTCCATTGATCACCAACGTAATCATATATACTTTTTACCATAATTATCACATCAATTCAAGCAGGTTGGTAGGAGCATAGGAAGTAAATTCTTTATTTAAAACTTTTGTTGAGTAATACTTTCTATTTTTATCCAGTGTATCTTTTATTGATTCAATTTTCACATGAATTCAGAATCATTTATTTTTAAGGAGAAAGTAATTTTGGATTAAGATAATTTTAAAAGATATTAGATATATTTTTATATCACATTTTATTATTAGTTATTTGAATGATAAGGGGGTTTTAAAAAATGAATATGAAAGAGATTAAACATAAAAGTTTATCCTTAAATGAATCACTAGATATTAGAAATGCACTTGGAAAAAAAGTATTAACAAAAGATGGGAAAAACATAGGAAAAATAAGAACAATAAGAATTGATCCAAATGATTTAACAATCGAAGGAATAGAGGTTGATACAGGGTTGTTTAAAATAGATCAATATTTTGGAAAAAATTATATCAAAACAATAACAGAACAAGGTGCAATTCTAAAAATCACCCCAGTCGATGATATTATAGGTCATACAGTATATGATTCAACAGGAAAAAGTGTTGGTGAAATAAAAAGTATTAAACGGTCAAAGAAAACAAATAAACTTTTATCAATTACAATGTATTCCGATTTGTATAAAGAAGACATAACAATTGATGCTGATTATATAGCAAGTTGTGGAGTAAGTTGTATTTTAAAAGAACCAATAAAAGATATAAAGGACTAGATCCAAAAAATATTGATTTTACAAACTATTGATTCTTAATTTTGATTTAAATTCTCCAAACAATTATAAAAGATATTTGTATTTCCTAGCGCTGGGGAAATTTTATGGATAACATGTTCAACCCTAAAATTGAAAAGATGCCAAAGGCTAAAATAAAAGAACTGCAACTTAAACAATTGAAAAAAATAGTCCACGTTGTTTATGAAAATGTTCCCTTTTATAATAAAAAATTTAAAGAGTTAAAAATAAAACCAGAGGATATTAAAACTCTTGATGATGTTTGTAAACTACCACTTACTACAAAGGATGATTTGAGAACCAATGCACCATTTGGTTTTATGGCTACTTCAATAGATAATTGTATAGAGCTTCATGCTTCATCTGGTACAACAGGTGTACCTGTAACGGTTTGTTACACGCGAAATGACATCGAGGTCTGGAGTGAGGTTATGGCTAGAGGGCTATCTATGTCTGGTTTAACAAAAAAAGATGTTTTTCAAAATCCCATTCCATATGGAACCTTTACTGGTGCTTTTGGTTTTCATTATGGTGCCCAAAAAGTAGGAGCACTGGTTATCCCTTCTAGCGTGGGTCAATCTGAAAGACAGATTAAATTAATGGATTATTACGGTACCACTTTTATCTCAGGCGTTGCTTCTTATATTTTGCGTCTTAGTATTGTTGCCCAAGGAATGGGAATAGATCCAAAGAAATTGAAAGTACGTAACGGATTGTTTGGAGCGGAGATGTTCACAAAAGGTTTGAAACAACGTATAATGGAAACATGGGATATGGACGTTCATGATATATATGGTCTAACTGAGATGTGCGGTCCTGGTGTTTCAACCGATTGCGATCAACATGATGGCCTTCATTTATGGGAGGATCACTTTTTACTTGAATGTTTAGATCCTGTAACACTCGAACAAGTTGGTCCTGAAGAAGAAGGCGAAATTGTTTTAACAACATTAACCAAAGAGGGTATGCCACTTCTTAGGTATAGAACTAGAGATATTGCAAAACTT
>Ga0209635_10000069_pt1 | contig 57750 bp, 73 predicted proteins | sample DeeMarSWOR230_32_FD_187463 | JGI IMG/M metagenome (GOLD analysis project Ga0209635, IMG submission 187463) | Marine sediment microbial communities from White Oak River estuary, North Carolina - WOR-2-30_32 (SPAdes) (version 2) | ecosystem: Environmental > Aquatic > Marine > Intertidal zone >...
TGTCTGGGTTGTCCCATACCGCTGGCGGAGTGCCCGGCGGAACATCCCCGTCTCCATAAGGGCGGTCGGCCTAAAGGCAGTAGAAACAGGACGTAGGCGCTACAGGATAAGGAGCAGAAGATGACTGCAGGTAAGAACTATGATGTCAAAGACATGTCACTGGCCGACACCGGCAGGCAGCGTATCGAGTGGGCTTCCCGGGAAATGCCGGTCATCGCGCAAATCAAGGAGAGGTTTACCCGGGAAAAACCGCTGAAAGATATCCGCCTCTCTGGGTGTCTCCACATCACCACGGAAACGGCAAATCTTGCCCTGACGCTGCAAGCCGGGGGTGCGGATTTGATTCTGTGCGCCTCCAATCCGCTGAGTACCCAGGACGACGTAGCGGCGGCACTGGTGGAATACGGTATCCCTACCAACGCCATCAAGGGCGAAGATGATGAAACCTATTACAGGCATATCAATACGGCGCTGGACCAGAAACCTCATCTGACCATCGATGACGGCGCCGACCTCGTCAGCACCATTCACATGAAACGGAGCGACCTGATTGCCGACATCATCGGGGGCGCTGAGGAAACGACCACCGGTATCATACGCCTGCGCAGCATGTACCGGGACGGGCAGCTGAAGTACCCCATTATCGCGGTAAACGACGCCGAGACCAAGCACTTTTTCGATAACCGCTACGGCACCGGACAGAGCACCATCGATGGGATTACCCGGGCAACGAATGTATTGTGGGCGGGTAAGAAGGTGGTGGTCTGCGGCTACGGCTGGACCGGCCGGGGGGTGGCGATGCGGGCGCGGGGACTCGGAGCGCATGTCATTGTCATCGAGGTAGAGCCAGTGCGCGCCCTGGAAGCCAGTATGGAAGGCTACCAGGTAATGCCGCTCATGGAAGCCGCCAAAGTGGGCGATATCTTCATTACCGTCACCGGTGATAAAAACGTCATCGATAAAAAACATTTCGAGGTAATGAAGGACGGCGCCATTCTGGCTAACAGCGGTCACTTTAACGCGGAGATAAACATCCCGGTTTTAGAGAGTATGAGCAAGAGCAAGCGTACCATCAGGGACTTCGTCGATGAATATAAGCTTAAAGACGGACGCTCTCTCTACCTGCTGGGGGAGGGGAGATTGATAAACCTGGCGGCGGCCGAGGGTCACCCGGCCAGCGTCATGGACATGAGTTTCGCCAACCAGGCGTTGTGCGCGGAATACATGGTGAAGAACAAGGGAAAGCTTGAAATCAAGGTACACCCGGTGCCCGAGGCTATCGATAAAGAAGTTGCCCGTCTCAAGCTTAAGGCGATGGGTGTAGCCATAGATACGCTGACCGCGGAACAGCGGAAGTACCTTGCCAGCTGGCAGGAGGGGACCTAGTATTGATGTCATGGCGACCGTAGCGAAGCGATCGCTCTCACCTGCTGGCGGAGATTGCTTCGTCGTCCTTCACGGTAAGGACTCCTCGCAATGACGGTTATAGAAACGGAGGGATGAAATGTCCAACAGTTTTGCCACTTCGTCAAACTATATGCTGACATCGGAATCGGTTACCGAAGGGCACCCGGACAAGATGTGCGACCAGATATCGGACGCCATTCTGGATGCCATTATGAAAGAAGACCCGCAGGGGAGGGTAGCCTGCGAGGTGGCAACCACCACCGGCATGGTCATCGTCATGGGCGAGATTACCACCACCTGCTACGTTGACGTGCCTAAAATAGTCAGGGAAGTCGTTAAAGATATCGGTTATACCAGGCCGGAGTACGGATTCGACTACGAGTCGGTCGGCGTAATGGTATCCATCAAGGAGCAGTCCGCGGATATCGACCGGGGCGTAAGCAAGTCGCTGGAAATCAAAGAAGGCGAAGGCGCTGGCGACCTCGATAAAATAGGCGCCGGCGACCAGGGCATGATGGTCGGCTTCGCCTGCAACGAGACGCCGGAACTCATGCCCCTCCCCATCTCCCTGGCGCATAAGCTCTGTCGTAGACTGGCTCAGGTAAGGAAAGACAAGACGCTGAAGTACCTCCGCCCCGACGGCAAGTCGCAGGTAACCGTTGCCTACAGCCAGGGCGTCCCCAAACGTATCGTTAACGTGGTTATCGGCGCTCAGCACGATGACGGCGTCGAGCTGGCTCAAATCGAAAAGGACGTCATCAACCACGTAATCAAGAAAGTCCTGCCGGCGGAGTTGATAACCGGCGATACGAAATATTACGTGAACGGCACCGGGCGTTTTGTTATCGGCGGGCCGGTATCGGACACCGGTTTTACGGGGCGCAAGATAATCGTCGATACCTACGGGGGCGCGGCACGGCACGGCGGCGGGGCTTTTTCTGGCAAGGACTGCACCAAGGTGGACCGTTCGGCGTCTTATATGGCGCGGTACATCGCCAAGAATATCGTGGCGGCCGGGCTCGCCGAAAGGCTGGAGATACAGATAGCCTATGTCATCGGCAAAGCCCACCCGCTTTCGGTATCCATCGAAACTTTCGGCACCAATAAGGTGGAAAACCAGGCAATCAAGGACCTGATTAACAAGCACTTCGACCTCCGGCCCGGGGCGATTATCAAGGAATTTAACCTCCGCCGCCCCATCTACCGTCCGACGGCTACCTACGGGCACTTCGGCCGCACGGACATCGACGTCCCCTGGGAAAAAACAGACAAGGCGGAGATTTTGAGGAAAGAGGGGCTGGGGAAGTAGATCTACCATTTATCAAATGAAGAGGAGCATAAATATAACCCTCACCCTGCCCTCTCCCATCGAGGGAGAGGGTTTCAGTTTCAGGCTAAGCTGTAGATGATACGAGGGTGGTCGGGTGGGAAAAGATAACCAGCGAAAAGGGGGGTGGCGTAAATACCACTCCCCTCAATTATTTGGTAAAATGTCTTTCATATGAAACGTCTTATTATCGGGCTGGATATAGACGGCGTCATCGTGGATTTCACCACTGCCGCACTGCCCCTCCTTTCTGAAATCTGTAAACGGCAGGTATTGCCGCAGGACCTACATCATTACGACCTGAAAGTATGTCTGAAATTCGATAAAGAAACCGATGACTATTTCTGGGAACGGGCATTAGGAACCGAGCTGCTTTTACATGCCCCTCCCATGCCAGATGCCATCAAATCACTCTCCAGAATCAGTCGCCATGAAATCTGGCTGGTTACCAGTCGACCCGAATTTATGCGAGAACTCACCGAAAAGTGGTTTAGCAAACGAGCGATAAAATACGATAATCTCGTGTTCGTTGAGAACGACAATAAAATCACGGCAGGTGCCGGATTTGACGTGTTCGTGGAAGACTACCTGGAAGAAGCCCGAGTATTTGCCAACGCCGGAGTATTTACCCTATTATTTAATCAACCCTGGAACCAGACGGCGCAATTATGGGAAAATTGCCGCAGGGTCTACGACTGGAATGGGGTCATTGCCGAGATAACGAAGCTGGAAGATAGGGGGCAAGAGAAATTAATAAGCCAAATCCCATAAAGTTCGGCACGGACGGCTGGCGGGCAATCATCGGCGAGGAATATACGTTTGAGAACGTCCGCTACTGCGCCCAGGGAGTGGCGGATTACCTCAAACAGGCAGGACTGGCTGAGAAGGGGCTGGTCGTGGGATACGATACACGCTTTGCCTCCGAGGACTTCGCCGCCGCCAGCGCCGAGGTGGTCGCCGCCAACGGCATCAAGGTCTACCTCACCTCCAAAGCCACCCCGACGCCCATCGTCAGCTACGGCGTCCTCGCCAGAAAAGCCGGGGGGGCGGTCATCATTACCGCCAGCCACAATCCGGGCATCTGGAACGGCTTCAAGTACAAGGACGAACACGGTTCCAGCGCCGCCGATGAAATCACCTCGAAGATAGTCGGATACATCTACCGGGCGTACGATGCCGGAAAGGTAAAGCGACTGCCTCTTGCCGATGCTAAAAAGCAGGGACTGGTGGAGAATGCCGACCTCGACACGGTCTACTTCGAACAGATAAAAAGACTAGTCGACCTGGATAAACTGCGTAACGCCGGATTGAAGCTGGTTATCGACCCCATGTACGGGGCCGGTATGGGCTATCTGGCAGGGGCGCTGGGGGGAGGCAATAACGAACTCATCGAGATTAACAGCGAGAGGAACCCGCTCTTCCCCGGTCTGAGACCCGAACCTATCATGCCCAATCTCGATAGACTGTCGGCGGCTGTCCTTGAGCGAAAGGCTGACGCGGGACTGGCTACCGACGGGGACGCCGACCGCATGGGTATCGTGGATGAAAAAGGGAACTTCATCAACCAGCTCCAGGTCTTCGCTTTGCTATGTCTTTATTTATTAGAAGTGCGGGGCGAACGGGGCCTGCTGGTCAAGACGCTGACCACCACCAGCATGACCTACCGGCTCGGCGAGCTGTTCGGCGTACCGGTGCGCGAAACGGCGGTGGGATTCAAATACGTGGCGCCCATAATGATGAAGGAGAACGCTTTAATAGGGGGGGAAGAGAGCGGGGGCTACGGCTTCCGCGGGCATGTCGCCGAACGTGACGGTATTTTAGCCAACCTCTATTTCCTCGACCTCATGGTAAGGACCGGCAAAAGCCCCTCGGAGCTGATCGAATACCTTTACCATAAGGTGGGTCCCCACTATTACAAGAGAGTTGACATAAGGTTTCCGGAGAAAGAGCGCCAGGCTATTATCGAGCGCGTCAGCAAGAAGCCGGAGACTATCGACGGGGTAAAAGTGGACAAAGTCGATACCACGGACGGTTACCGTTTCATTCTGACGGACAATACCTGGCTGCTGGTGCGCTTCTCCGGCACCGAGCCCCTGCTGCGTATCTATACCGAGACCGATTCGCCGGAGAGAGTAGAGCGGATACTCAAGCTGGGACGTGAAATGGCGGGGGTTTAAAGGGTACTTAAGCTACCCCGGTAAACTCTCCTTTTTTCTTTAGCCTGCCGTTGCCCATTGGCGGGGTATCTTCAGCTGGAACGGGTAATCCACGCTGTTAGATTAAGCCGTGTATCTATTCCTTGGCAGAGTAATTTCAGAAAACAAGCGTAAAATATTGTCCATTTTGTATATTGACAAAATCAACCGCGTATGATAATATGCGAATAATAATACGTGTATTATATTACATGAATAATAATGCGCATAATACATGTTTTTAGAAAAACGAAAAAGGCTGACGTTTGAAAAAAAGTAACTGGACTTTCCTGACCAACCACGGACGGGTGCTGGCGTATATCGCGAGACACCCCCAGCGCACTACTCAGGAGATAGCTCAAGATGTCGGTATTACACTTCGGGCTGTGCAGAAAATCATCGCCGAGCTGGAGGCAGACGGGTATATCGACCGGCACCGGGAGGGACGGCGTAATCGATACTCAGTGCACCCCGGAATGCCGATGCGGCACCCTCTGGAGCAAAGATATTCGGTAGGTGACATTCTTAAAGGGCTGGGATACAAAACCGGTAACGGGGAGCCGAACCGCCGGGATTGAATACAGCAACGTAATGCTAATCGATATGTCAGGAGGGAAGGAGATACCCATAGATAAATATTATAAATAGTTAAATACGCAAGCAGGGAAAAATTGCCAAATTAATGGAAAGGGAAAAATATGTTCGGTAAGGGCAAAATCAACATCGCCATACAAAAGACGGTCTATCTCCCGGGAGACGTTATCTCCGGTACTGTTGTCCTGACACTAAAGAAATCCGTGAAAGCGAGAGGGGTGAATATATCACTTATCGGGGAGCAGAAGACCATCCAGAGGAAAGGCATGATTGGTAGCCAAAACATGTCTTCGACCACGCAGATTACCCGCATCTACGACTTCAAACAGCAGCTTGACGGCGAAAAGGAATACAATCAGGGGCGGGACTATCCGTTTGAGATTAAGATACCGGCGGATATCCTTAATGCCAAGCCGCAGATGCCGGAAATCGGGGGTAAGCTGGGACAGGGACTGAAGGTCGCCCAGGCGGCGGCGGTAATGACTGGTGTCATTCCGCTGCAACAGACCAGGTGGTACCTGCTGGCGAAGCTGGATATCCCGGGGGGAATGGACATCAAGAAGAAGGCCGATATCACCATCGGATAACAGGTGCCGCTAGAACGGCATGATAATCACCAGCCGGTTTCATGTTTGACATAAGACGTGATTGGTTTGATGTAGTGAAGGCACAGGTGTGAAAATAATGAACGGTTTACTTTTCAAATTAAGTATATTTGTGGTTGCCGTCGTTTTACTGATTGGCGGAATGACCAGCTGCGGTAAGCCTGCCGCTGAGAAGACCGCTACCTCGTACAGTCTGACGCATACCGCCGCCGATACCGAGTACATATTAAGCTGGGACACAATCGTGTCCCGGTGTCCGGACATTGGAGCGTACGATAAACATGAGAACTTTATCCGTCGCGGAGAAACCAAGCCATCGGGCAGCGGGAGTGAGTCCTCGATGGAGGCGGATTCCCCAGCGGCCTGGGCGAGTATGCGCACGGTCATGACGGATATAACAGGGGAAAGCTTCCGCGGCTTCGGCGTCTTTATATACTATTTCGAGCTTGACGAATACCTTGACGAACTGATGCAGACGCAGATGAGCGGCTTTCCCGTTCAGGAGGACGGAGAGTTCGTGACCGGGATTGTGGAATCAAAGTCCTCACCGATGAAATCCGTTCAGTTTCTTATTGCCGGAAAACATTTCGTCATCTTGATTATGGAATCTGCATCTTCAGATGAATCTTTTTTCTTGAGCAAAGAAGAGTTGATGGAACTGCTACCGGTAATAAAAAGTAACATTTCCTCTGTGGAAATCACGACTCTATCGCCCGATATCCCGGAAAGAAAACCGGCGGGAGTGGCACAGGATTGGCAGGAATTCATGACCTTCCGTTCTGAAGAGCTATCGCCGCCGATACGGGTTCCTGAAGGGCAGCACTATAACGACCTGATTTTCAGCGAGAGACCGCTGGTGCAGGTATTCAGCTTTACCATGGATAAAGACTGGCGATTCGTCATGACGGCCGAAGGCATGCCGGATACCAGGTTCGAGGTGTATATCACGGTTACTTCGCAGGGACTGAGCTATAGCACCGACCATGTCTTCACCCTGCATTCCGCACCATTGAATATTATCAGGGAAGAACCCCTGGAAGAAAGGTATGCGCCTCCGGTCGATATCGAGATTAAAGTATATTTCGATAAACCGATGGACTGGACGATGAAGATAGAGAAATAGACGAAGAGGTTATATAATGATATAACAGGGGGTGAGGCATATGGTCAACGTCAATCTCGACGACGCCAAGATTTACCCGAAAAACGACCCCGACGGTATGCTGGAACGCATTAAAGAGCTGCCGATGCAGTGCCGGCAGGCCTGGCAGGCGGCCCTGGAACTGAAATTACCGGCTAATTATAAGGATATCAATAAGGTGGTTATCCTCGGTATGGGGGGCTCGGCGATAGGGGGCGACCTGGTGAAAAGCCTGGTGCAGTCCGAAGCCAAAATCCCGATAATCGTCCACCGCGATTACGGCCTGCCTGCCTACGTCGATGATAAGACGCTGTTGATAGGGTCGAGCTATTCCGGCAATACCGAGGAAACGCTGTCCGGCTTTGAACTGGCGCTTAAGACCGGGGCTAAAAAGATAGCCATGACCACCGGAGGCAAACTGGAACAATTGACCCGGGGCAGGAACATACCCGTTTTCAGGATTGAGTATAAAGCGCAGCCCCGCGCCGCTCTCGGCTTCAGCTTCCTCCCCGCCCTGTGCGTCCTCCAGAAACTCGGGTTTATTCAGGACAAGTCGGCGGACGTGGTAGAAACGGTAAAGCTGCTGGAAGACATGTCGGTAAAGCTGGACGAGAAATCGCCGGTGAAGTCGAATCCCGCCAAGCAATTAGCCCAGAGACTTTATGGCTGCCTGCCGGTGGTCTACGGGGCGGGAATCGCCGCCGAGCCGGCGCACCGCTGGAAGACGCAGATAAACGAAAACAGCAAAGCCTGGGGTTTTTACGAGGTCTTCCCGGAACTCAACCACAACGCCACCGTGGGCTTTCCATTGCCAAAAGAGATAGCTAAAAAAATCAGGGTCGTTTTACTGAGGTCGCCGATCTTTAACCAGAGGATTAAGCTGCGCTATGACGTCACCTGCGAGCTTTTAAAGCAGGCAGGGGTGGCTTACGAGTACGTGGACAGCGAGGGTAAAAGCCTATTAGCCCAGATGGTCAGCCTGGTATCCGTGGGCGACTGGGTAAGCTACTACCTGGCGATTCTCTACGGCGTCGACCCTTCCCCGGTGAAGGTCATCAGCTACCTCAAGGACAGGCTGGCGAAGGGGTAGACTAACTTCGGGCTAAGCCGCTGATGATGCGAGGGCGGTTTATCCGCTGAAACTTTAGCGTAAGCGGGTCAGGGTGGGAAAAGATACTAAACGAGGGGAGGGGTATAAAGCCCCCTCCCCATGTTAGTGAACTGAAAATTCCGGCTATTTCTGAGGCGGCGGTGGTCCCGGGGGACGTTGTCCAATCCTTATCCGTTTGCCGTCCGATCCGAAGAAGCTGCCGTCCCACCCTTCCATAACCGTTCCCGCCCCCAGCATGATAGCCATTTCTATATGCGGCTTCCTTACTTTATGCCAGATCAACGGTCCGTGCATAACCCCTCTGGGTATCCACATACCGAAGCTCTTGTCAAAAATCAGCTTGTCATCACCCATGTCGAACTCCAGGTCCGCCCCCAGGTCTTCGGGGTCATCGGGGTCGCCGCCGATATGCAGGACGATTTCGTCCAGTTTATCGTGCACCATCTTGGGCAGCGGCGGTTCGACCACGTCCCATATCCACCCGAATTCGATATACGTGTTAGCCACGTTTATCTGCGTTCGACTCATGTAGGTCATCGTCGGACTCTGCCGACCCTTCTGGCCTCCCCCCGCCTCGCGCATCGGACTCCGTATCACGTACTGCTCGTAGTCGAAGTCCTTCGTCTTCGGGGACGGCACGCTCTTACCGTCCTTGATGCCGCTCTTGCCCCAGCCCTTAAAGGGGTCGCCGGTGCCGAGCATCATCGCCATCTCGATATGGGGGAACTCGAACTTCTTCCAGGTCAGGGGACCGTGCGGAACGCCTTTGGGGATGTAAACGCCGGTGGTGGTGTTGAAGGTGATGGGCTGCCCGCCGATGCAGAATTCTATCTCGCCGCCGAGCACCTGCGGCTGTTTATAGTCGCCGCCCCAGTGCAGGACGATTTCATCATAGTCGTGGACGTGCTCCATGATATGCGGGTTGGGGTCGGGGATATCGTAAATCCAGCCGAGCTCGATGTAGTAGGGCGCGCCGGTCTGCTTTTCGCTCATGAAGGTCATCGTCGGGCTCTGGCGGCCCTTGATGCCCGGTCCCGCTTCATAAATGGGTTTCCTTACCGCGTATTTTTCGTATTTGCTCTCAGCCATGGTAGCTTTCCTCCTTAGAATTACAGACTGAATAATGCTATATCGCGACAGTCTATCTTATATTAATACTTAAACGGGTATAAAGTAAAATTAGGGGTCTGAGGTTTTCAGTTTTTGGGGGGTGGGGGGTAAACACGCGGGATAAACCGAGGATGATGCGAGGGCGGCCAGGGTGGGAAAAGATAACTTCGAGGGGTGGTGGGGAATTTATGCTTACCTCACCCCCTGACCCCCTCTCCAATCAGGAGTATTATCTTCAACCTAGGGTGCATTTGATTGGAGAGGGGGGAGTAATAAGAGAGGGGGCGCTAGCCCCCTCTCGCTGCGCACTCCCGCTTTAAGGGGTAGGGGGTAAACACACGGACTAGGCAGGGGATGACGCAATGATGATAAGAGATTCTTCGCTACGCTCAGAATGACAACGAGAGTTAACGGGCTAAGCAGGGGATGACGCAAGGGTGGTCTGGGTGGGAAAAGATAAGAAACGAGGGGGAGCAAGGGTGGTAAGTAAAAAATCAGCGCCGGACTCCTGGATAAATCAAAAAACGTCCGGCGCTTATATATTCTGTAATGATATTCTAGCGCTTGGTGTACTGCGGCGCCTTGCGGGCTCTCTTAAGTCCGGGCTTCTTACGCTCTTTAGAGCGTGGGTCACGCGTCAGTAGTCCGTTCTGGCGCAGGACCGGCTTGTAGCGCTCGTCGGCGCGTACCAGGGCGCGGGAAATTCCGTGAGCGATAGCGGCGCTTTGGCCGGAAACGCCGCCGCCCAGCACTTTAACGACCGCATTGTACTTGCCGATGCTCTCGGTGGTGAGAAACGGCTGGTTGATGATGCGCTGGTGCTCCAGGGAGGGGAAACGTTCCTCCATCGGCGTACCGTTAACGATAATGGCGCCGTTACCCGTCATGAGCCTTACCTGTGCTACGGCTGTCTTGCGGCGTCCCGTGCCGTGAAAATAGCTCTGTTTGTCCATATCTACCCAGTCCCCTTACTTTGCTTTCTTAGATTTTCCCGATTTCGGTTTAGGCGCGTTGGGATAATTATACCCGGCGTAGACCCGGAGTTTTTTATACATCCGGGCGCCCAGGCGCGTGTGCGGAAGCATCCCCCTGACGGCGTACTCGACGGCGCGGGTCGGGAACCGCTCCATCATTTTTCCCAGGGTAATGCTTTTCAGGCCGCCGGGGTAATTGGAGTGGCGGTGGTAGACCTTCTCCTGGGCTTTCTTGCCGGTCACGCGGACTTTAGCGGCATTGTAAACTACAACGTAATCGCCGGTATCCTGGGTGGGGGTGTACATGGGCTTATGCTTGCCCATGAGTAGCCGGGCTACCTGTGCGCAAAGTCTGCCTAAAGTCTTATCGGCGGCATCAATCACGTGATGTTCCCGTTTAATATCCGCCGGTCGGGCAGTATAGGTTTTCATGATGCATCTCCCTCAAAGTCAACCGGGTAATTCACCCGCACCAGACAGAGTCCTTCCGGCGGCGCCATCGGTCCGGTCAGTCCGGGCTTCGCGGCGGTGACCATGTTATTAAATTCCTCGATGGTCATATGACCCTGTCCCACCTTGATTAACGCCCCGACGGTATTGCGTACCTGATGGGGTAAAAACGAGCTGGCGACTATCTCGAAAACAATCATGTCGCTGTCCCGCGTTATTTCCGCTTTATAGACGTCCCGCACGGTGCGTTTCTGCCGGGCGGTCCCGGCGCTGGCGACGAAAGAGGCGAAGTCGTGCCTGCCGATAAGCGCCTCACAGGCACGGTTCATCGATTCAACATCCAGGTTACCGTCGACCCGCCAGGCAAAGCGGTCGCGCAGCGGCGAACGCGTCGGGCTATTCAGAATATAATATCTATACTCGCGGCTGACGGCTTTGCGGCGGACGTCGAAGTTATTATCGGCATGATAAGCCTTTTGCACGGCAATACCCGGCGGCAGGTAGTGGTTCAAACCGTCGATAAACGACCGCAAAGGCAGGGGGGAAGCCGTATCGAAGGCGACCACCTGCCCGCGGGCGTGCACGCCGGCATCGGTGCGGCTGGCTATTTTTATCCTTATTTTCTCTCCGGTAAGCATTTTCAACGCTTTTTCTATCTCTCCCTGTATTGTCGGCGCATTTGCCTGCCACTGGGAGCCGTGGTAGTCAGTGCCGTCGTATTCTATGGTTAATATAATCTTGGCGCCGGTTGTCCGCTCTGCGGTCATTATCCAACTCCCCTCCTCCCCACTCTGGATTCCCGCTTTCGCGGGAATGACATATGGTAAAGCGTTCCGGTCACCGTTTACTTAACAAGTTCCAGCTGTGCCATCGGGGCGCCGTCACCCGGTCTCGGCTCAAGCTTAACGATACGGGTATAACCGCCGGGTCGTTCTTTGTACCTCGGTCCGAGCTCGGAAAAGACCTTCTCGGCGACCTTGGTATCCGTGACGAACGATAGAGCCTGGCGGTAGGCGTGAAGTCCGCTTTTCTTGCCCAGGGTTATCATCTTCTCGGCTATGCCGCGCACTTCCCTGGCTTTAGCCTCGGTGGTGATGATTTTCTCATATCTCAGCAGGTCGGTGACCAGGTTCCGGTACAAAGCCCGCCGGTGACTGGAACTGCGGCCCAGCCGTCTGCCGGCGATATTATGTCTCATGTTTATGAATCTCCATGTTATTGTTCTTCTTCATCAGGCGGGCTGCTTTCAGCCAGTATGTCTTTCAGGTCCTTCAGGGAGATATCTCTTTCCACCGTCCCTTTAGTCGGTTCATCCATGGCAGGTTGTTCCTCAGCCGACTCTTCGACTTCGGTTTCTTCTTCGGTCTTTGGATTGAGCGATAAGCCTATGGCACCGAGACGGTCCTCGATTTCCTGGTAGGACTTCTGCCCGAAGTTCCGCAGCTTCATCAGCTCCTTGGCGCCCTTGCCGATAAGCTCGCCGACGGTAGCAATGTTGCTACGTCTCAGGCAGTTCATGGTACGTACCGAGAGGTCCAGCTGTTCGACGGGCATGTTGTACTTTTCGTCGGGGATGGACAGGCGGATAGCCCGTTCCTCGGCTTTCATCTGGGAAATCCTGACGTATTCGACGAAGGGAGTAAACTGCTCGATTAATATACTGCCGGCCTGGCTGACGGCGTCAACCGGAGCAATGGTGCCGTCCGTCCAGATATCCAGGGTGAGTCGTTCCCGACTGGTCTCTCGCCCGAGGTGAGTGGGCTCCACGGTATAGTTCACCTTGCGTATGGGCGTGAAAATGGCGTCGACCGGTATGGTGCCCACCAGCGTGTTATCGGCCGACTCGGCGCTCCTGAAGCCGGTGCCCACCTCCACGTCCATTTCCACGTAGAGCTTGGCATCGGGGCTGGTGACGGTAATGAGGCAGAGCTCCGGGTTGGCAATCTCAAAATCAGCCGAAGGCTTGATGTCCGAGGCGTAAACGGGACCCTCCTTCTCCACTTCCAGCACCAGCATGCCGTTGCGCTCCGAGAGCGGTTTCAGCCTGAGTTCTTTAAGATTGAGAAGGAACTCCATGACGTCTTCCTTGGTGTGGGGGATAACCGTGAACTCATGCTGGACGCCTTCAATCCTCACCTGGGTTACCGCCGCTCCGGGAAGATAGCCGAGGAGGACGCGGCGCAAGGAGTTCCCCAAGGTAATGCCGAATCCCTTCTCCAGCGGTTCGGCAACGAACCGCCCGAAGTTGTCATCCTGTTCGGTACATTCAATTTTAGGGACTAATAGTCCAGCCAATGAACTACCTCCTTTAAGTTGCGCTACCGCGAGTAGTACTCGATAACCGCCTTGCCGTCGAACCTGGCGTCGATTTCATCCGGTGTCGGCAAGGATATTATCTGCCCGGTCATATTTTCTTTGTCCAGGCTGAGCCAGCTCAGGACGGTCTTGGACGAGATGTCCTCAACCAGCTGCTTGTAATACTCGGTCTTCCGGCTGCCTTCCCGCCAGCTGATAGTATCGCCTTCTTTTACCAGAGCGGAAGGGACATTGGTCTTGTGTCCGTTGACCATGATGTGCCCGTGACGCACCAGCTGTCGCGCCTGAGAGCGGGAATCAGCGAAACCCAGACGGTATACCACGTTGTCCAGCCGTCTCTCCAGTAAAACGAGGAGATTTTCTCCGGTGATGCCGGTCTGTTTCTCCGCCAGCCGGAAGGTCTTCTTGAACTGCTTTTCCAGAACGCCGTAGGTATAGCGTGCCTTCTGCTTCTCGCGGAGCTGCAGAGCGCGGTCCGAGAACCGACGCCGTCGGCGCGTCGTGCCCTGTCCGGGCGGTTTCGGCCTTTTGTCAACGGCGCATTTCGGCGTAAAGCACCGCGCGCCTTTGAGCAGGAGCTTTTCACCGTTGCGTCGGCATAAACGACAGACCGCATCTGTGTATCTTGCCATAATTTATTATCCTTCTTGTTCCATTACTGCTGCGTCACCCCGAGATTCTTAGTCGCTTCGCTCCCTTCGACGCTGCTCAGGGCATGCCTCAGGATGACGGCGTTGTATTAGACCCTCCGCCTTTTGGGAGGTCGGCAACCGGCGTGGGGGATACGCGTGACATCCCTGATGCCGGTAATATAAAGTCCCGAACCCTGCAGCGAACGTATGGCTGCCTCGCGGCCGCTGCCGGGGCCCTTGATATAAACGTCCACCTGGCGCAAGCCGTGCACCATGGCTTTGCGGGCGGCATCGCGGGCGGCCATCTGGGCGGCGTAAGGGGTACCCTTACGGGAGCCCTTAAAACCTGCCGAGCCGGAGCTGCCCCAGGCTATGGCATTGCCCTCCGGATCGGTAAGGGTTACGATGGTATTGTTAAATGTCGATTGAATATAAGCCTTGCCGGTGGGCACCGCTTTACGTTCGCGCCGCCTGGTCCTGGTTTTCTTTTTCTGTGGCAAACTTTTCTCCTCTTTAACCCTATTAATATTTTACCACTTCCCCGCCCCACATCTGATTTTATTCTGTTTTGTCTTTTCCCACCCTGCCCAGCCTGCGCCAAGGCTTCGGTGGGTAAACCGCCCTCGCGGCATTCTCTACTAAACTTTTTTACCTTATCCCCGCTCCCAAGGTGGGCTTTAACAGGTTATCGTCTTACTTCTTAGCCATGCCGCGCTTCTGGCCTCTGCCGGCGACCGTCTTGCGGGAGCCGCGTTTGGTACGGGCGTTGGTGCGCGTACGCTGGCCTCTGACGGGAAGACCGTGGCGGTGCCGGAGTCCGCGGTAGCTGCCGATTTCCGTCAGGCGCTTGATATTGGTATTAAGCTCTTTCCTGAGTTCGCCTTCAACCCGGATCTGCTTATCAATAATTTCCCGGAGTTTGTTGACTTCTTCCTCGGTGAGGTCTTTTACTTTGACGTCCGGGGCAATCTGTGCCTGCTCCAGTATCTTATGGCTTTGGGCAACGCCGATGCCGTAAATGTACTGCAGCGAGACCCATGCCTGTTTATTGACCGGTATATCTACTCCCGCGACACGTGGCATATTTTTACTCCTTTTTCAATTTCTTTTAAGTCATCCTGAGCGAAGCGAAGGATCTCGGTTCCGGGGGGGTAGACCGCTCCTCCCCGAGATTCTTCAGTCGCTGCGCTCCTTCAGAATGACGCAATACATTAGCCCTGCCTCTGCTTATGCTTGGGGTTGGTGCAGATAATCCTGACCACTCCCCGCCGCCGCACCACCCGGCACTTTTCACATCTAACTTTTACGGAAGCCCTGACTTTCATTATCTAAACCTTTTATTTAAGCCGGTAGGTAATTCTACCACGTTTGAGGTCATAAGGCGATAGCTCTATCAAGACTTTATCACCGGGTAAGACCCTGATATAATGCATTCTTATCTTGCCCGAAATATGAGCCAGCACCTCATGTCCGTTGGGGAGTTCGACGCGGAACATGGCATTGGGCAGCGCCTCAATAACGGTCCCTTCGACTTCTATGGCTTCTTTTTTAGCCATAAGTTCCCTGAGTTAACACCTCCGGTTTAGTATTATCAACTACAATAGTATGTTCAAAGTGCGCCGAAAGACTGCCGTCAGCGGTGAGTACCGTCCAGCGGTCGCCGGCGACGCGCGTCTGCCAGCCTCCGGTGTTCAACATGGGTTCCAGAGCCAGCGTCATGCCTTTCTTAAGCACCGGACCCGTACCCGGCTTTAGCCCGTAGGGGGCATCGGTGCAGTTTGGTATCTGCGGGTCTTCATGCATCTGGCGTCCGATGCCGTGCCCGGTGTATTCACGCACCACTGAATAGCCCCTCGACTCGGCGTAGTTCTGGATAGCCGCCGAAATGTCCCCCAGCCTGGCGCCGTCACAGGCGGCGGCGATACCGCTTTCTAGGGCGCCGCGGGTCGTTTCTATCAGGCTTTTTGCCGTCGGGTTTATCTTGCCGACGGGTACGGTTACGGCGGCATCGCCCTGTAAGCCGTTATAAATAACGCCGAAGTCCAACGAAACGATGTCGCCTTCCTTCAGGACTCTATCTCCCGGGATACCGTGGACTATCTCGTCGTTTACAGACACGCAGATAGTCGCCGGGAATCCATGGTAGCCCTTAAACGATGGTACGGCGCCGCGCTTTTTCACTTCATTCTCGGCTATAATATCCAGCTCCTTCGTTTTCATGCCCGGTTTTATGCGTTCGCTTAATATCCTCAGCACGTCGGCGACGATTTTGCCGGCCTGCCTCATGTTGGCGATTTCTTTTTCAGACTTAATTTCAATACCCATTGGTGGTTATTCCCTTAACGCAGGGCTTCGACTATCCTCCGGTTTACCTCGATAGTGCTGCCTTCGCCGTCTATTTCCAGCAGCTTACCCGCCTTTTTAAAGTAGTCGATGAGAGGCGACGTCTCGGTGAAATATACCTTAAGCCGTTTCTTAACGGTCTCGACGTTATCGTCGGGTCGCTGGTAGAGCTCGCCGCCGCAGCGGTCGCACTTTCCTTTCACATTCGGCGGGGAGTCTACCTCATGATAAGGCGCCTGGCAGTTGCGGCAAATCCAGCGTCCGCTCAGCCTCTTGAGCAGTTCTCCCTCCGACACTTTTATGTAGACGACTTTGTCGATGGCTTTCGACTGCCGTTCCATGGCTTTATCCAGGGCTTTTGCCTGCTGGATATTCCTGGGGAAGCCGTCGAGGATAGCCCCGCTGGTGCAGTCGGGCTTCGCCAGTCTCTCGAGCACCATCTGTATGGTTATCTCGTCGGGGACAAGCTGCCCCTTGTCCATATAGACCTTGGCTTTTTTCCCGAGGTCCGTTTCATCCCGGAGAGCCTGTCGGAAAAGGTCGCCGGAGGCTACTTGCACCAGCTTCAGCTTTTCCGCCATCATGACGGCCTGAGTACCTTTCCCCGCGCCTGGGGCTCCCAGAAGAATAATATACACCTTTACTCCTATTTAATAAAGCCTTCATAGCGCCGCATAACAAGCTGCGCCTCCAGCTGTTTCATCGTATCTAGGACAACACCCACGACAATCAGCAAACCGATACTGGAAAGCTGAATCTGCTGGACGTTGGTTACCGTACGCGCCAGGAAGGGCATGACCGCTACGAAGGCGAGAAACAGCGCCCCGGCCCAGGTGATGCGGTTAATAACGCCGCTGAGATAAGACGCGGTGTTTTTCCCGGGCCTGATGCCGGGTATAAAGCCCCCCTGTTTCTGCAGCGTACCGGGCAGGTCCTGCTGCTGGTAGGTGACCAGGGTGTAAAAGAAGGTGAAGGCAATAGCCAGTACAAAATAAAACATCCAGTAGAACGCACCTACGGGAAGGGCGGTATTCGGACTGAACCAGCGGACGATTTCGTGGGCGAAACCCCCGCCTTTATCGAAATAGCTGGCGACGATACCCGGAAAGAGCACCACGGACATGGCGAAGATAAGGGGAATCATGCCGGAGCTGTTTACCCTCATGGGGATATGAGTGGAACCGGACTGCCGGTACATGCGGCCGCCGCGGAAAACGCTGCGGGCATACTGTACCGGTATGCGGCGGTGCGCCTCGGTAAAGATAACGATGAGGACAATCGTCGCCAGGGCGATGAGTATATAGACAAGCAGTCCCATGGGATTTCCCTTGGCGAGGAAACCCTGCTGGATAAGCGTCGGGTAGCCAGCCACGATACCGCCGAAAATGATAATGGATATGCCGTTGCCGATGCCGTATTCGGTGATGAGCTCTCCGAGCCAGACCAGGAAGACGGTACCTGCCACCAGCGACAATACGATGGCGACGGTGGGGAGAGTTTCGCTGCTGCTGACGGCGCCGGCGCGCTGGAGCAGTACCAGCTGCCCGTAGCCAGAGAGACCGGCCAGGGGCACCGTCAGCCAGTGGGTAATCAGATTTATCTTGTTCCTGCCGGTTTCACCTTCCTGCGAGAGTGCCTGCAGACGCGGGATAATCGGCACCATGAGTATCATAATAATCGAGGCAGTAATGTAGGGATAGACACCCATCGATGCCACGCTGAACTGCCTCATGGCGCCTCCGCTGAAAAGGTCGAGCATACCGAGAAGAGCGTTGCTCTCGAAGAGCTCCCGCAAAGCATCCATGTTGACGCCGGGCAAAGGAACGTGGGCGATGAACCGGAAAATAACGAGTATCAGGACGGTAATCAGGATACGGCGCCGGAGGTCAGGCAGGCTGAAGGCATCGGTCATAGCCTGAAGCAGTCTGGGTCTACTGGGCCTTTGCCGCATGCTCCTCCTCCTCAACCGTGCCCCCGGCTGCTTCTATCTTAGCCCGGGCGGATGCTGAAAATTTGTGCGCTCTGACCTTCAGGGGAGTCTTGATATCGCCATCAGCCAAGACTTTAATGGGGTTTTGTAACGATTTGATAATTCCGGCCGCCAGCATCTTCTCCGGGGTTACCTCGCTGCCGGCATCGAAGACGCTTAACGCGCCGATATTAACCCGACTGTATTCCTTACGGAAGATATTGGTAAAACCGCGTTTCCGGGGCAACCGCTCGATTATAGGCAGCTGGCCGCCCTCAAAGCCAGGGCGCATCTTATAACCGGCGCGGACCTTCTGTCCCTTGCTGCCGCGGCCGGAATATGTGCCGTGACCGCTGCCGTCGCCGCGACCGACGCGTTTGGCGGCGCGCCGGGCACCAGGGGCCGGGGATATGTTATTCTGCTTGACCAATCTCTTCCTCCACTGTAACCAGGTGTCTTACCTTGTTAATCATTCCCCGAATGGAGTTTGTATCTTCGTGGACAACGCTCTGGTTAAGCCGATGAAAACCCAGCGACCGCAGCGTCCGCCGCTGGCTTGCCTCGTAGCCGATGCCACTTTTAATCCAGGTAATACGCAGCTTAGTCAACGGGCGCCTCCTCGGTGGTGGTCGTGGTGGCGGTCGCCTTGCGTTTAGCGATTTCTTCCTCCGGCACTCTCAGCTTCTTGAGAGCCAGCAGGGTGGCTTTGGCGACATTGATGTGGTTGGCGGTGCCGAGCGACTTCGTCAGAATATCTTTAACGCCGCAGGCTTCCAGGACAGCCCGGATACTGCCGCCGGCGATAACGCCGGTGCCCGGCACAGCCGGTTTCAGCAGTACTCTGGCGGCTCCGTAGCTCTGCGTGATTTCATGCGGGATGGTATTGGCGGTTAAAGGCACCTTTATCAGGTTCTTCCTCGCCTGGGCGCCGCCCTTACTGATGGCGGCCGGCACTTCGTTGGCTTTGCCGATACCCACGCCGACATGCCCCTCGCCGTCACCGGTAACCACCAGCGCGCTGAAGCGAAGGCGCTTGCCGCCCCTCATCACCTTGGCAACCCGGTTGACCGTAATGAGCTTGTCGTTCAGGTTCAAATCTACCGGGTCAATTTTGCTTAAAGGTTCCTTCATCTAAACTGCCGTGTCCTCCCTTAGAAACTGAGTCCGCTTTTACGCGCGGCTTCGGCAAGCGCTTTAACGCGACCGTGGTATTTAAAGCCGCCGCGGTCGAACGATACCTGCTTTATCTTTTTTTCTTTGGCGCGCTTCGCCAGCAGGGTGCCGACCATTTCCGCCCTGCCTGTTTTCGATTTCCCTCTGGAATCGCCGGTTATTTCCGCGTCCAGTGTCGAGGCGCTGACCAGGGTGTGGCCCCGCGAATCGTCAATCACCTGGGCATATATATGGTTCAGGCTGCGAAAAACGCACAGCCGGGGTCTATCGGCAGTGCCGCTGACCTTCTGCCTGACCCGGTAATGTCTCTTGGTGCGCGCTTCCCTGGTACCCGTCTTGCTCATTACGTCGCCCCGCCAACAACTTTTCCGGCTTTCCCCGGTTTTATCCGTACGTACTCGCCGGTATATCTGATACCCTTGCCTTTATAGGCATCGGGAGGGCGTATGGCGCGGATATTCGCCGCCATCTCGCCGACGATTTCTTTGTTAATGCCGCTGACCTTGACCCGGTTGTTGCCCTCCATGGCGAGAGTGACGCCGGGCAGAGGGGTTACTTCCACCGGATGAGAGTAGCCGATGCGGAAGACAAGTTTATCACCGGTTTTTTCGGCGCGGTAGCCCACGCCAACTATCTCCAGCGTCTTTTCAAATCCCCTGGAAACGCCTTCCACCATATTCGCCAGAATGCTCCGCGTCATGCCGTGGTAGGCGCGGTGCTTCTTGCTGTCGCTGGGCCGCGATACCGTCATGACGCCGTCTGCCACTTTAACGAGCATATCCTCGGGTATGGCGCGGCTTAATTCACCTTTAGGACCTTTGACGGTGATGTTTCTATCTTTGATGTCCACCGTCACTCCCTCAGGTACCGGTATGGGCATTTTCCCTATTCTAGACATACCGACGACTCCAGCTGCGGTCTACCATATATAACATAATACCTCGCCGCCCGACCCCTGGCGCCAGGCGTCCTGCCCGGTTTTAACGCCTTTGGACGTGGAAAGAATGGAAATACCCAGTCCTCCGTACACGCGCGGGATTTCGCTCTTCTGCACGTATACCCTCAGGCCCGGTTTGCTGATGCGTTTGAGTCCCGAAATGACCGGCTTGTTATCCTCAAGATACTTGAGCTGGATCTTAATCGTCCGGTGGGGTTTACCGCGCACCACCTCGTAGTCCGCGATGAAGCCCTCCTCCTTGAGAATCCGGGCAATGGCGAGTTTCATCTTGGAGGCGGGTACCAGGACGCTATCATGCCTGACCATGAGGGCGTTCCGTATCCGGGTCAACATATCAGCAATGGGGTCGGTGACTATCATTCCTTTATAATTCCTTCTTCAGCTTACCAGCTTGATTTTCTAACTCCGGGAAGCTGGGCTTCCAGCGCCAGTTTCCGGAAGCAAATCCGGCAGATGCCGAACTTGCGTATATAAGCGCGGGGTCGCCCGCATATGCTGCAGCGGTGATGCTTACGTACCGCATATTTAGGCTCGCGCTGCGCTTTTATTATCATCGACTTTTTAGCCATATTTAACTCTCTCCATCCTTCTCAAAGGGCATGCCCAGCAGTTCCAGCAGGTGTTTGCCGTCTTCGTCCGTCTTGGCGGTGGTGACAATGGATATTTCCAGGCCGCGTACCTTATCAATTTTATCATACTCGATTTCCGGGAAGAGTATCTGCTCCTTGAGGCCAAGCGAGTAGTTTCCGCGGCCGTCGAAGGAGTCGGAAGAGACGCCCTGGAACTCGTGCATGCGGGGCAGTACCGCATTGACCAGCCTGTCTAAGAAGTCGTACATGCGGTCGCCGCGCAGGGTCACCATCAAGCCGATGGGCATCCCCGTTCTCAGGTGGAAGGCGGCGATGGACTTCTTGGAACGGGTGGTAACCACATGCTGTCCGGCGATAGTCATCAGGTCCTGCTCGGCTGATTCCAGCGCCTTGGCATTGGAAATAGCTTCCCCCAGCCCCATATTAAGCACAATTTTCTCGAGGTGGGGCACCTGCATGACGTTCTTGTAGCCGCAGACCTCCATCATGCGGGGTATCACTTCCCGGCGGTATTTTTCCTTCAATCTCGCCATTTAGTCGATCACCTCATTACAGGCACGGCAGAACCTTACCTTACGGCCGTCTTCTAGTGTTTTGTAGCCGATGCGGCACGGTTTATCGCACTTGCTGCAGAGCAGCATCACGTTGGAGACATGGAGCGGCGCTTCCAGGTCGATGATGCCTGCCTGCCGGGCAGCCCCCCTGGCTTTGGAGTGCTTTTTTATAAAATTGACGCCTTCGACGATTACCTGCTGCTTGCGGGGGTAGGCAAAGCGTACCTTGCCCTTTTTACCCCGGTCTTTTCCGGCAACAACCAGCACGTTATCGTCTTTGTGTATTTTCATAGCCTTTTCTGCCTTTATAAAACCTCCGGGGCCAAGGAAACAATCTTGGTAAACTGCCTTTCCCGCAGTTCCCTGGCTACCGGACCGAAGATGCGCGTTCCCCGTGGATTGTTTTTATCGGACAGGATGACGGCGGCATTCTCGTCGAACCTGATATACGAGCCGTCGGGACGCCGGTAGGGGTGCGACGTGCGGATGATGACCGCCCGGACGACATCGCCTTTCCGGGTGGCGGCGTTGGGCATGGCTTTTTTCACCGAGGCGACCACGGTATCGCCGACATAGGCGTATTTACGCCGTGTGCCCCCGAGCACGTTGATGCACATGATTTCCCGGGCACCGGAGTTATCCGCAATTTTAAGTCTGCTCTGCATCTGAATCATCGGAATCTCACCATCAGCCTAAGTAGTAATTTCCTCGGGCTTAATATCAGCCACCTCTCCCTTAACGATTATCTCCACCACGCGCCATCTCTTGAGCCTGGACAGGGGACGCGTCTCTTCTATCTTTACGGTGTCGCCCACCTTGCACTGCTTTTTCTCATCGTGGGCATAATATTTCATCGTCCTCCGGATGGTCTTCTTATAAAGAGGATGCTTCCGGGGAGAGTCCACGGCGACGATTACCGTTTTTTCCATCTTGTCGCCGATTACTTTGCCTGTCATGGTCTTGCGTTTTGTCTCCATAATTGTCCCGACCTACCTTATCCCCAGTTCTTTTTCCGTAATCAGGGTATTCAGTCTGGCTATCTTTCTCTTGATGTTCCGCACCTCCCGGTGATTTACCAGCTGCTTGGTGCTGAGGCGAAAGCGCAGGTTGAAAAGCTCCTGGTGCGATTCTTCCAGTTCTTTTTTCAGGTCGTCGGTACTGAGTCCTCTGATTTCCTTCAGGTCCAACGTACTTTCTCCTTAGCTCGCCTCTTCGCTGGCTACAGCCACGGTTTCTTTCAGGACGAAACGTGTCTTGAGCGGCAGTTTATGGGCGGCCAGGCGTATCGCCTCCCTGGCAGTGATTTCGCCGACTCCCGCCATCTCAAATATCATGCGGCCGGTCCTGATGACAGCCACCCAGTGGTCCGGGACGCCTTTGCCGCTGCCCATGCGGGTTTCCGCCGGTTTCTTGGTGACCGGCTTGTCCGGGAAAACGCGTATCCAGACCTTGCCGCCGCGGCGGATATAGCGGGTAATGGCGCGCCGGGCAGCCTCAATCTGGGCGCTGGTTATCCAGGCGGACTCCAGTGCCTGCAGACCGTAATCGCCGAATTCGACGCTATTGCCCGTCTGGGCTTTACCGCGACGGCGTCCCCGCTGGGCTTTACGGTATTTAACGCGTTTTGGCTGCTGCATATCTGTCTCTTACTTTTCCTTATCCGTTGACTTGGTGGTCTTCTTTGCCTTTGTCTCCGGTTTCTCTGCCTTGGCTTTGGTCTTAGTAGCGGCTTTTGGCTTGCTGGTTTTCTTCGTCGGCGCTGTCGCCTCCGCTTTGACTTCCGTTTCTTCCTCTTTGGCTTCCTTTACTTCGGCTTTGGCTGCCTTTGCCTTTGTTTTCGGTTTCTTTGCTTCCGCCTTGGGCTTCTCCTCCTCAGTCTTAGCTGCTTCAGCTTTGGTTTCCTTTACCTCTGCTTTGGCGGCTCTGGCTTTCGGTTTAGGTTTCTTGGCTTCTGCTTCGGGTTTCTCTGCCTTGGCTTCGGGTTTCTTGGCTTCCGCTTTGGCTATTTTTACCTCTGCCTTGGTTTCCGCTGGTTCTGCTTTAGCTTCTTTTGCTTCCGGTTCGGCTTCCTTTACTTCAACTTCAGCCTTCTCTGCCTCCGCCTTAGCTTCTTCTGCCTCTGCTTCGACTTCCTCTACTGCCGGTTCAGGGGCTTTAGCAGCTTCCTTAGCGACGGGTTCGACATCTTTTTCTTCCGCTTTTGCTTCGGGAGCTGCTTCGGCAACTTCACCCGGTTTTTCCTCGACTTCTTCGACGGTAATTTCAGGTAGTATCTGTCCCTTGTATATCCAGACCTTCACGCCGATGCGTCCCAGCGTGGTATGTGCCTCGGTGAAACCGTAATCTATGTCCGCCCTTAACGTGTGCAGGGGCACCTGCCCCTGAGCCGAAGTCTGGCGGCGGGCAATCTCGGCGTTGCCGAGCCTGCCGGCGCAGCTGACCTTGATGCCTTTGGCTCCGGCCTGGATGGTGCGGAAAATTGCCTGTTTCATCGCCCGGCGGTAAGCCACACGGCGTTCTATCTGCTCGGCGACGGACCTGGCGACGAGATAGGCATCCAGTTCTGGCTGGCGGATTTCCTGTATGTTCAGTCTGATTTTCTTAGCGACAAGCTTCTCCAGGTACTGCCTCATTTCGTCGACGCGCTGACCGCCGCGCCCGATGACAATGCCAGGTCGGGCGGTATAAAGAGTAATCGTAACATCCTTAGCCTGGCGGTCGATTTCTATCAGCGATATGGCGGCTTCGGGATACTTTTTCATAATCGTTTCCCGGAGCAGGTTATCTTCGTGGACGAACTCGGCATAGTGGGCCTCACTGTACCACTTCGATTGCCAGTCTTTGATAACACCGAGTCTGAAACCTAACGGATGTACTTTACGACCCAATTATGCCTCCTCATCCACGATAACGGTAATGTGGCTGGAACGTTTGCGTATGGGGCTTACGCGCCCCCTCGACCGCGGCCGGAACCGCCGCAGCGACCTGGCTTCGTCAACATATATTTTAACGACCCTCAAATCGGCGGGGTCCATCTGGAAATTATTCTCGGCGTTCGCCACCGCCGAACGGACCAGCTTGGCGAGATACTTCGCCTTGGGCGTCGGCGTAAAGCGGAGCAGCGTCAGGGCTTCATCAACCCTTTTACCCCGTACCAGGTCCACCAGAGGACGTACCTTGATGGCGGACAGCCCCGTGTTTTTAGCTACGGCTTTTACTTCCACTTTATCTCAAACCCTTTATTCCTGTGATTTCTTTCTGCTGGAGTCCGACCTGGTGACATGCCCCCGGTAAGTGCGGGTGGGGGCAAACTCGCCGAGTTTATGGCCGACCATATTTTCATTGATATAGACGGGCACGTGTCTCCGGCCGTCATGGACGCCGATGGTCAAGCCCACCATTTGCGGCAGCACCGTTGAGTGACGCGCCCAGGTCTTTATTACCGTTTTCTTACCCGAACGAATGACGTTATCCACGTGCTTCATCAGCTTTTCATCGACAGCCGGCCCCTTTTTAGTTGACCTTGACATTTTTCCTCGCTAACCGCCTATTTACCCCGGCGTTTTATAATCATCTTGTCGGAAGCCCTGGGCTTGCGTGTCTTGTAGCCCATGGCCGGTTTGCCCCAGGGGGTCTTGGGTCCGGGCATACCTACCGGCGAACGGCCTTCGCCGCCGCCGTGGGGATGGTCGCGCGGGCTCATGGCGGAGCCTCTTACCGTAGGCCGCCAGCCCAGGTGACGCTTGCGTCCGGCTTTGCCCAGCTTGATAGTCTGGTGTTCCAGGTTTCCTATCTGACCGATGGTCGCCATGCATTCGCTGCGTATCCGACGGATTTCGCCGGAGGGAAGCCTCAGCAGGACATATTCGCCCTCTTTGACCATCAGTTGGGCGGATGCCCCGGCGCTGCGTACTATCTGACCTCCCCGACCTTTTCTCATTTCAATATTATGTATCTGCGTGCCCGTGGGTATCGACCGCAAGGGCAGGGTGTTGCCCGGTTTGATTTCCGCATCCGGGCCCGCCATTATTTTATCGTCGACGTTCAACCCTACGGGGGCGATGATATAGCGTTTTTCCCCGTCGGCGTAATGAATGAGGGCGATACGAGCCGTGCGGTTGGGGTCGTACTCAATCGACGCCACTTTGCCGGGAACGCCTATCTTGTCGCGCTTGAAATCGATTATGCGCAAACGGCGTTTTTCGCCGCCGCCCCGGTGGCGTACCGTTATTTTTCCGCTGGAGTTTCGTCCCGCCTTACGCTTTTTAGGGGCGAGGAGAGATTTTTCCGGCTTTTTCCGGGTAATCTCTTCAAAGGTATAGCCGGTCATACCGCGCCTCCCCGGTGAGGTCGGACGATAAACCTTTACAGCCACCTGTCTTCCCCTTTCATTTTATACACCTTCAAAGAACTCTATTTTATCCCCCGCCTGGAGGGTAATAATCGCCTTTTTCCAGGGGGGCTTATGTACCTCGCGCCTTCCCACCCGACGGGTCTTGCCCCGCATGGTAACAACGTTGACCCCGGTCACCTTGACATCGAATGCCTTTTCCACAGCCTGCCGGATCATCGTCTTATTGGCGCCGCTGGCAATCTCAAAGGCGTATTTGTTCTGCGCCTGGAGCGCCGTGCTTTTTTCAGTTATCAGCGGTCGCCGCAGCACCTCGTACAGATGCATCGTCTCCCCCTTGAGTTGTTCCGTTGCCCCATAATTTTTCGGCGATACGCACCGCCGCCTCGGTCATGACCAGGTTTTTATGGGAAAGCATATCGAGTATATTCAGCACGCCCGCGGGCGTTGTTTTAATATCCGGTATATTCCGGGCAGATTTTATGACGTTTTCTTCCGGTTCTACGGTAACGATGAGGGCCGAAGATTCTATACCCAGCGCCCCGAGAGTCTCTTTCATTTTCTTCGTTTTAGGTTCAGTAAAATCAAATCCTTCCAGTATCTTCAGCTCGCCGTCGCCGGCCTTGGCGGAGAGGACGCATCTTATCGCCAGGCGGCGCATCTTACGGGGCGTCTGCTGGCGATAGTCCCGGGGATGAGGCCCGAAGGTAATGCCGCCGCCACGCCGCAGCGGCGATTTCTTGCTGCCGGCGCGGGCATAGCCGGTGCCCTTTTGCCGGTAGAGCTTGCGAGTGCTGCCGGTGACCATACCCCTCGTCTTGGTTGATGAAGTACCCTGACGGGCGTTAGCCTGCAGGCCTACCATCACCTGGTGGACCACCGCCTCGTTAAAGGGTACGGCGAAGACCGCGTCCTTTACTTCTATCTTCCGGACTTCCTCTCCGGCGAGGTTATAGACCGGGAGTTTCACCTTACTTCTTCACCCTCCTGGACTTTTGTATTAATACAAGCCCGTTGGTCATGCCGGGCACGGCGCCTTTGACCAGCAGCAGGTTGCGTTCCGGGTCCGCCTCGACAACCTCGAGGTTGATTGCCGTAACGCGCTCGCCGCCCATCCTCCCCGCCATGCGCAGACCTTTCAGTACGCGACCGGGACTGGTGCCGGTGCCGATGGAGCCGGGGGCGCGCCACCGGTCGGACTGACCGTGCGTCTTGGGGCCTCCCCGGAAATGGTGGCGTTTTACACCGCCGGCAAAGCCCTTGCCGCGGGATACGCCGGTAATGTTTACCAGGTCGCCGGCTTTGAACAGGCTGACGTCTATCTTCTGTCCTGCCTCCACTTCCTGGCCTTCATCCAGGCGGAATTCCCGGATGTACTTAAATTTCGACGGCTTCCTGTCTTTACCGCGTCCCTTGCGGCCGGATTTCGGCTTGCCGATTTCCACGAAGCCGAGACTGGCAGCGGAGTACCCCTCTTTTTCCCCGGTCTTGACGTCTATTACCATGCAGGGGCCCGCCTCGATGGCGGTCACCGCGCTGGCGCCGTCTTCGTTAAATATCTGGGTCATGCCCAGTTTTTTCCCTAAAATTCCTTCAGTCATTATCACACCGGTATGATTTGTCATTGCGAGCGAAGCGAAGCAATCTCATCCATTCGAGATTGCCGCGTCGTCCTTCTACGGAAGGACTCCTCGCAATGACAGTTTTATTTTAAAAAACTCCTTTTACAGTTTGATATCTATCTCCACTCCCGAGGGCAGGTTCAGCTTGGTCAGGGCGTCGATGGTCTTGGAGGTGGTCTCCACGATATCGATAAGGCGCTTGTGGGTGCGTATTTCAAACTGCTCTTGGGAGTCTTTATCGATGAAAGGAGAGCGGATAACGCTGTACTTCTTAATGCGCGTGGGCAGCGGTATCGGACCCACGGCTACGGCACCGGTGCTTTCTACCGCTTCCAGTATCTGCCGCGCCGACTGGTCGACAACACGGTGGTCGAATCCCTTGAGTTTGATGCGGATTTTCTGTTTAGCCATATTTCCTGCCCACTGCCTTTTCTATTATTTCGTCTTTTATTTCAGCTGGCAATTGTTCATAGCTATGGAACTCCAGGGAGTGGGTCGCCCTGCCCTGGGTCAGCGACCTCAGGCTGGTGGCATAGCCGAAAGATTCCGCCATGGGTATCAGGCAGTGGATGGTATACATATCTCCCTGAGTATCTGTTTTACTTATGCGGCCTCTCCTGGCGTTGAGGTCAGCCATGATGTCGCCGAGGAACTGTTCCGGGACAACCACCTCCAGTTTCATGATGGGCTCAAGAAGGATGGGACTGGCTTTCCGGACAGCGTCCCGCAGCGCCATGGAACCGGCCATTTTAAAAGCCAGCTCTGAGGAATCGACTTCATGGTAACTGCCGTCGTGCAGAGTGGCTTTAATATCAACCACCGGATAACCGGCGAGGACGCCGGTCTCCATAGCCTCTTTAATGCCGGCCTCAACCGGCGGAATAAACTGCCGGGGGATATTGCCTCCCCTGACGGCATCAACGAATTCAAAGCCCTTGCCGCGCGGCTGGGGTTCGAATTTGATATTGACGTGGCCGTACTGTCCGTGGCCTCCGGTCTGCCGCACGAACTTGCTTTCGATGTCGACCGGTACGGTTATCGTCTCTTTATAAGCAACGCGCGGCTTGCCGACTTTGACGCCGACCTTCCACTCACGTGTCAGACGGCTGACGATAACTTCCAGGTGAAGCTCGCCCATGCCGGAAACAACGGTCTGGCCGGTTTCATTGTTATAGGTCACCCGGAAAGTCGGGTCTTCTTCGGTGAGTTTCTGGAGGGCTTCGCCCAGTCTATCCTGGTCAGCCCTTGTCCTGGGCTCGATGGCTACGGAGATTACCGGCTCGGGGAACTTAATCGATTCCAACAATACGGACTGGGAGGAATCGCAGAGCGTATCGCCGGTAAAGGTATTTTTAAGTCCCAGCGTGGCGGCGATAGTACCCGTATCGGCGGAGTTGATATCCTCGCGGTGGTTGGCGTGCATGAGGAGGAGTCGGCCGATGCGCTCGGTGCGGTTCCGGGTAGAATTCTTCACCTGCGCCCCCACCTTTACCCTGCCGGAGTAGACCCGGAAATATACCAGCCGCCCTACAAAGGGGTCGGTAACCACTTTAAAAGCCAGCGCGGAGAAGGGAGCGTCATCGCTGGCTTCGCGGGTAGTCTTCCGGCCGGTCCTGGTCTCAATGCCTTCAACCGGTGGGACCTCAAGGGGGGAGGGGAGGTAATCGACGATGGCATCGAGGAGCGGCTGCACGCCCATGTTTTTCAGGGCGCTACCGCAAATAACGGGCACTCCGTGGTTTTGCAGAGTTGCCCGTCTTAATGCCTGTTTCAAATCCTCGGGTGCAACTTCGGCGCCTTCAAGATAAGCCATCATCATGATGTCGTCATATTCGGCTAATTTGGCAATCAGCGCCTGCCGATGCTCAACAACCCTTGCCTGTTCCGATTCAGGGATGGGGATTTCATCCGGCCCTCTATCGGGGTCGGTATTAAACCTCCAGGCTTTGTTACCGACGAGGTCGATAACATCGCGGAAGGACTCTTCGGCAGCCAGGGGAAGCTGTATCGGCAGGGGAGTCGCCCGGAGCCTTGTCTCAATCATCGATATGGTACGGTCGAAATCAGCGCCGACGCGGTCCATCTTGTTAATAAAACAAATCCTGGGGACCTTGTAGCTGTCTGCCTGGCGCCAGACGGTTTCCGACTGCGCCTCGACGCCGGAAACGGCATCGAAGACCACCACGCCGCCATCGAGTACCCGGAGGCTGCGCTCCACCTCGGCGGTAAAGTCCACGTGCCCCGGCGTATCGATGATATTGATGCGGTGGTTACGCCAGTAACAGGTGGTAGCCGCCGCGGTGATGGTGATGCCGCGTTCCCTTTCCTGGTCCATCCAGTCCATGACGGCGGTGCCCTCGTGTACCTCGCCGATTTTATAGGTGCGCCCGGTGTAATAGAGTATCCTCTCGGTGACGGTCGTCTTGCCGGCATCGATGTGGGCGATTATTCCTATATTACGGACGTCCTCCAGAGGAAAATCCCTGGCCACTTTTTTTTCTCCCGCCGCTTGTTTTTTTAATTTAACACTGCCGTTTATCAATGAACCCCTTACCATCTATAGTGAGCGAAAGCCCGGTTAGCCTCCGCCATTCTATGCGTATCTTCGCGTTTCTTAATGGTCGTCCCCTGTCCCTGGAACGCCTCGGCAAGCTCATCAGCCAGTTTTTCCTGCATCGCTTTGCCTTTACGTGCCCGCGCCGAGCTTACCAGCCAGGTCAATGCCAGGAAGAGGCCGCGGTCCGGCTGCACTTCCACCGGGACCTGGTAAGTGGCGCCGCCGACACGCCGCGGTTTCACCTGGAGGAGCGGTGTGGCGTTTTTAACCGCCTGTTCCAGAGCCGCCACGGGGTCTTTGGAAACCTGCTGCCCCAGCATTTCCAGAGCGCTGTAGACAATAGTCTCGGCGGTTCTTTTCTGGCCGCGCTTCATGACTTTACCAATCAGACGCGATACCGTCACGCTGCGGTATTTGGCGTCAGGTATTATTTCTCTTTTATCCGGTCTGGCTCTTCTCGGCATTATATCTCCCCCTGGACTAATCCTCCTCTACCCTCGCTTTAGCCTTCTTGGCGCCGTATTTGCTGCGCCCCTGCTTGCGGTCGGCGACGCCGGTGGTATCCAGGGCGCCGCGGATGATATGGTAGCGAACTCCGGGCAGGTCGCGCACGCGTCCGCCGCGAATAAGGACGACGGAGTGCTCCTGTAGTTCATGCCCTTCGCCGGGTATGTAGGCGGTTACTTCCATGTGGTTGGTCAGCCGCACTTTAGCTATCTTGCGTAGGGCGGAGTTAGGCTTCTTGGGAGTGGTCGTCTTTACCTGCACGCAGACGCCTCTTTTCTGAGGGCAGCTCTTGCCCAGACGCACCCGGTTCTTCAGGGCGTTGTAATCGTAACCCAGCGCCGGGGTCTTGTCTTTCTTCGAAGACTTGCGGCGTCCCTTGCGTACCAGTTGATTTATTGTCGGCATAACCTTTTACGTCCCCTATACAATTATAAAGGATGAGCGTTAACTCATCCGTCCCTCAGTTCCAGCGATAAATTGAGGTGTTTAGCTCAATATATCTGCTATCTGCTGAGTTCTGAGCACTAAATAATAAATTTAACATATATTTATACTGTCTGTCAACATTTATAGAGCGTAAATTACGTATAATTTATTTATCCTCGAATAATGTAGGAAAATATAATCGTTCGACTACTTGTTTTGGTGAAACAGTTGTGCTATTATCGGGGGTGAGGCGAGAGATGACCACGGAGAGAGTAAAAGCACTGGAACTGGCGATCGGCCAGATAGAAAAGCGGTTCGGCAAAGGTTCCATTATGAAGCTCGGGGAATCGGCCGGGCTGCCGCCGATAGCAGCGATTCCTACCGGCTCACTGGCTTTAGACCTGGCCCTCGGCATCGGAGGGATTCCGAGGGGACGTATCACGGAAATATTCGGACCCGAGTCATCGGGAAAAACTACCCTGGCGCAACACATCATCGCCGAAGCACAAAAAAGAGGAGGTACGGTTGCCTATATAGATGCAGAGCATGCCCTGGACCCCTCTTATGCTGGTAATTGCGGTGTCAATGTTGATGAACTGCTCATATCACAGCCGGATACCGGCGAGCAGGCCCTGGAGATTACCGAAGCCCTGGTAAGGAGCAGCGCCGTCGATGCGGTAATAATCGATAGCGTGGCGGCTCTGGTACCCCGGGCTGAAATCGAGGGAGATATGGGCGACCCGCAGATGGGTCTGCAGGCACGCCTGATGTCGCAGGCTCTGAGAAAACTCGCCGCCGCCATAGGCAGGTCAGGTACGGCGGTGGTATTTATCAACCAGTTACGCGAGAAAGTCGGTATCGTCTTCGGTAATCCGGAGGTGACCACCGGCGGCAGGGCGTTGAAGTTTTACAGTTCCACGAGGATAGAGCTGAGACGCGCTGAGACTCTTAAACAGGGAAACGAAGCTATAGGCAGTCGTGTCAAAGCCAAGGTAGTTAAGAATAAAGTTGCTCCTCCTTTCCGCAGTGCCGAGTTCGATATCATGTTCGACCACGGTATCAGCAGGGAGGGCAATATCCTTGATGTCGGTTTAGAGCTGGGGCTGATAGGGAAAGCCGGTGCCTTTTTCTCCTACGGTGATACCCGCCTCGGGCAAGGTCGGGAGAACGTCAAGCAATATCTCAAGGAAAATCCCGAATTAGCCCGGGAAATTGAAGAGAAAATACGAGCCTCAGCCGGCCAAATCCGCAACACCGTTTCGAGCGACGATTAGTATAATCCGGCAGATTTAGCCAACTGAATTTAGCGAGAAAAATCAGGCTGAGGCTGAGGCTTCAGCCTTTTGTTTTTGGCGAGGTAGTAAGTTGATGAGCAGAATAACCGGACTGGCGGCAGGTAAAAGCCGGGAAAAACGTGTCAACGTCTACCTGGACGGTGAATTCGCCTTCAGTATGCTGGCGGAAGTTGCCCTGAAAGAGGGACTGAAAAAGGGCCAGGAGATATCCAAGAGCCGGCTTAAAGCGCTGACCGACACAGACCGTTATCAGCGCTGTTTGAACGCGGCGATACGCTACCTTGGCTACCGACCGCGCAGCGAGACTGAGGTGAGGCAGAGACTCAAAAAGCACGGCTTTGAGGACGATTGTACGGAAAAGGCTATCGCCAGGCTGAAAGAGCAGGGACTGGTGGATGACGTTGCTTTTGCCAGGTTCTGGAAAGACAACCGCGAATCATTCAGTCCGCGGAGCCAGCGCCAGATGAAGCTGGAACTGAGACGCAAGGGACTGGCGGTTGATGTCATCGAGTTGGTGATTGATGAGATAGATGAAAGCGATAGCGCCTACCGCGCCGCACTGGGCAAAGCCCGGCGTCTGCCGCGGGAGGACTATCAGGTATTCCGCCGCCGGCTGGGTGCCTACCTGGGACGGCGGGGCTTCGGCTACGATATTATTAAAGAGACAGTTGATAGGGTCTGGAAAGAAGACGGGGTTAATACCGGTTAGGAGCCGGCCGTAATTTGTAAGTTAAGCCGTTTACGGCTTTTAAGAAACGATATAATTAAAAAAATATTAAACACTTAAGGAGGTGTAATGTGGAAGGTGGAGCAATTGTATGGATTGCTTTGTTCTTCAGTTTCGTCATAGGCTTGATATTCGGCGCCGGGGCTGCCTTTTTCTCCCGACGTCTCATGTTTAACCGCCAGCTACGCCTGGCTGAGAGGAAAGCTGCCAGGATGGTCGCCGAAGCCAGGAACGAATCCAAGGACATCCTGCAACAGGCGCAGGAAGAAGCCAAGGGAATCAAGGCATTAGCCGATAGCGACTACCGGGAGCGCCGCTCCGAGTTGCAGCGGCAGGAGAACCGGTTGAACCAGAAGAACGAGACCCTGGATCGTAAGCTGGAGGGTGTCGATCAGAGGGAACGCGGTATGGCGAACAAAGAAAAGGAAATCGATACAACCCGCGGTCAGCTTTTAGAACTCAAAGACAAGCAGCTAAAGCAGTTGGAACTGATTTCCGGAATGTCCAGCACGGAAGCCAGGCAGTCGTTGCTCGACGCTATAGAAGTCGAGCTGCAGCAGGAATCATCGAGACGGCTACACCAGTGGGAACAGGAGCTAAAGGAAGAATCCGATGTCAAGGCTCAGGAAATACTGGCGCTGGCAATACAGCGCAGCGCCTCGGAAGTCGTGGCGGAGGCTACGGTATCCGTGGTGCCGCTCCCCAATGACGAGATGAAAGGAAGGCTCATCGGGCGCGAGGGCCGCAATATCAGGGCGCTGGAACAGGCTACCGGCGTCGACCTTATTATCGACGATACCCCGGAAGCGGTGACGATATCCAGCTTCGACCCGGTGCGACGGGAGATAGCCCGTGTCACGCTTAACCGCCTTATCCTCGACGGACGTATTCACCCGGCGCGTATCGAGGAAATGGCCGCTAAAGCCAAGAGCGAGGTAGAAGCGGATATCCAGGCCGCCGGCGAACAGGCAGCCCTGCAATTGGGCGTCCAGCTGCACCCCGAGCTGATAAAGCTGCTGGGTCGGCTCAAGTTCCGCACCAGCTACGGGCAGAACGCCCTGGAACACAGTGTCGAAGTTGCCTATCTGGCGGGAATGATTGCCGCGGAAATCGGCGCCGATGTCACCACCGCCAAGAAGGTGGGGCTGCTGCATGACATCGGCAAATCGGTCGACCGCGAGGTGGAAGGCACCCACGCCGCCATCGGAGCCGACCTCGTGAAGCAGTGGGAAAAATCGCCCGAGGTTCTTGCCGGCGTCGCCGAGCACCATCTGGAGACGAGCGATACCACCATCTGGGGTTACATCGCTTCAGCGGCGGATGCCATCAGCAGCGCCCGACCCGGCGCCAGGAGGGAGTCGCTGGACAGCTACCTGAAGCGTCTCAAGGCGCTGGAAGACATCGCCGACAGTTTTAAGGGCGTCGAAAAATCGTTCGCCATCCAGGCGGGACGCGAGGTACGTATCCTGGTCAAGCCGGAGACTATCGATGACCTGGGCGCCATGCGGCTGGCGCGCGACATCGTGAAAAAGGTGGAGGAGACGCTGGAATATCCGGGCCAGATTAAGGTCACCGTTATCCGGGAGACCCGGGCGGTAGACTACGCTAAATAATAAGCAGTCATTGCGAGGAGTCCCGGGATTATCGGGACAAGTGAAGAATCCGTTACCAGGGAGGGATTACGGTTCCTTCGCTTCGCTCAGGATGACACGTGAAAGCATAAAAGACGATGAAGATACTGGTCATAGGTGATATCGTCGGCAGGCCGGGAAGGCAGGCTGTCCAGGCCTTCGTCCCCGACCTGCGTAAGGAATACGGCATAGACCTGGTTATTGCCAACGGTGAAAACGCCGCCGGAGGTTTTGGATTGACCGTCGATACGACGCAGGAGTTGCTGGACAGCGGTATTGACGTGATTACGTCCGGCAACCATATCTGGGCGCAGAAAGAGATTATCCCCTATCTGGACGGGGATATGCCTGTCCTGCGTCCGCTGAACTATCCCCACGGCGTACCGGGTCGGGGCTGGCTGGTCACCAGGAAAGTTATGGTCGTAAATCTGATGGGGCGGACCTTCATGAACAGCTACGATTGCCCTTTCCGGGGCATGGACGCCCTGCTGGCGGAAATCAAGCCGGAGACGAAGGTTATCATCGTGGACTTTCATGCCGAGGCAACCTCGGAGAAGGTTGCCCTGGGGCGTTATTTAGACGGGAGGGTCAGCGCCGTGCTGGGCACCCATACGCACGTAGGCACCATTGATACCCGCATACTCCCGGGAGGCACCGCCTACGTTACCGATATCGGCATGACGGGACCGGACGACTCGGTTATCGGTGACGACGCCGAAGCGGTCATCCAGCGTTTTCTGACCATGATGCCCCATCATCTATCGGTGGGCAGGGGAAAGCCGGTTCTCAACGCCGTTATGGTGGAGGTTGATGAAAAAAGCGGCAGGGCAACGAACATCGAACGCATTACACGGGAGATGGCAAAGCCGTGAGTCGGATTGACCTGCACGTGCATTCGAACGTTTCCGACGGCAAATACGCACCGGAAGAAATCGTCGCCAGAGCCGCCAAACTCGGGCTGACGCACTTCGCCCTGACCGACCACGACTCCATAGACGGCATTGTCCCGGCTATCGAAGCCGCCAGAAATTTCCCGGAACTCACCTTTATCCCCGGCGTGGAAATCAGCACCGATGTACCCGACGGCGAGGTCCATGTCCTGGGCTATTTCATTGATTATAAAAGTAAGGAACTGGCGGAGTCTCTGCAGAAATTCCGCAACTCCCGGCACGACAGGGCTCTGGGGATGGTTCGCAAACTGGGCAAACTCGGCATCGATATCGACTGGACGCGGGTGCGGGAGATAGCCGGCGACGGCACGATAGGGCGACCCCACATCGCCCGGGCGATGCTGGAGAAAGGGTATATCGATACCTTTACCGAGGCTTTCGATAGGTACATCGGTCGTGACGGCCCGGCTTACGTCGAGCGCGAGAAGATGATGCCCGAGGCAGCGGTGGCCCTGGTAATACGTTCCCGGGGTATCCCTGTCATGGCGCATCCGTTCACGGTGCCGGACCCGGAGAAAATGGTCATGAAGCTTAAGGAGGTCGGACTGGCAGGCATCGAGGCGTACTATAAAGACAATAACGACGAGCAGACCGCGGTATTAACAGCTATGGCTGATAAATACGGGATTATCGTTACCGGCGGGAGCGATTACCACGGCATCGATGATAGTAATGAGGTAGAAATCGGCGGCGTGGCGGTGCCCCCGGAAGCGGTGGAGCGGCTTATCGCCCTGGCCGGCGAACGCGCCGCATGACAGAAGAAACCAAATGAAAAATAATGCTACATATCAAGGAGCCTGCTGAATGAGTTCGTTTGTTACCTGGATTATATTACTGGTATGCGGCTATCTCCTGGGCTCGGTACCGTTATCGTATCTGGTAGCCAGGTCAAGGGGTGTCGACCTCAGGAAACACGGCACCCAGCAGGTCGGCGGCGGCAATCTCTGGAGAACGACCTCCCGGAAACTGGGCCTATCGGTGGGCGTCTTTGATTTTTTCAAAGGCATGCTGATGGTACTGATAGCCTGGCGGCTGGGTCTGGACGCTGGACAGCAGCTTACCGTGGGGCTGGCGGCGGTGGTGGGCCATAACTGGCCTGTCTTTCTGCGTTTCCACGGCGGCAGAGGGGTGGCGACGTGTCTGGGAATCATCATCATTCTGCCTTTGATAAACGACGATATGACGCCGTGGGCGACCGTAGCCTTCTTTGCCGCCGCGATTATCGTTATCATCTTCACCCACCGCACCCCGGTTCCCATACTCGTCGGCATGATAATGCTGCCGGTTTTCAGCGCTGTTTTCCAGGAAATGACGTCCGTTACCATGGGCTTCCTGGCGATGACGCTGATAGTCATTATTAAACGACTCACCGCCCAGCCGGCGATAGAAGCTAGGAGAATAGGTATGTGGCGCCTGATATGGAATCGACTGCTTTACGACCGCGATGTCGGGGATAGAACGGCATGGGTGCACCGCAAGCAGGTCGCCAAAGAAGAACAGCAGGGTAGCGGGGAATGATGCCATGAAATGCGCCACGCACCCGGACGTCGAGACGGCGCTCCGGTGCGGAAAATGCGGTAAACCGATATGCCCCAAGTGTATGGTGCAAACGCCGGTGGGCGCCAGGTGCCCGGACTGTGCCAGGCTCTATCGCCTGCCGACCTACCGGATGTCCTCCGCTTATTACCTCCGGGCTGGCGGCGCCGCGCTGGGGATGGCGGTGGCAACGGGTCTGGTCTGGGGTCTAATCGACAGTGTCGTGTCCTTTTTCTATCTGGGGCTGGTACTGGCGGGGGCGGTCGGCTACGCCATCGGCGAGGTGGTCAGCCTTTCGGTCAACCGCAAGCGGGGAGTCCGGCTGGCTGTTCTGGGGGGCGTCGCCGTGGTCATCAGCTACCTGATTAATATCTTTACCTTCGGCGGACTGCCCTTCGGCGCTCTCAGGATAATCATCGACATTATTGCCATAGGCATCGGTGTTTATATGGCGGTCAGCCGCCTGCGCTGAAGATGATACCTATTCTATTACCTGTAAGCCGACCACCTCGGCTTTTTCAATCGGTTCAAGTAATGCCGGGGGGAAGAGCTCGCCCGGCGCCGGGTCACCATATATTTTATTCAGGCGGGCAAGGTGCGCCTCCAGCGCCGCCCGGTCGCGCCATCTTTCATAAAGTATAAATTCGCGGGGGTTATCTAGGCGCCGGTGGAAGGTATAATTTATACATCCTTCATCGTTGTCGTGGGTTGACGCTGATAAACTCGCCCCAAGTTCGAGGAGCTTGTCCTCTTTGCCCTCCCTGGCGGTCATTATGAGCAGAGAGGTAAATTCTTCGCCAGGCATGATTTCCTCCTATTTTATGAATTTAGAGATAAATTGTTTTTACTTCTTTTCATCCCCATCCGGGTACAGTCCCCACCGCTTGAAAAGCATTTGGTAGAACGGGGGCTGGGGGAAATCATGGAGCATGTACATCCCGGCGCGCTCGTATCCCCACTCGTTCTCTACGGAACGCTGGATACCCCGCATGAATTCCTCCATCCTGGCGGCGGGCACGGAAAGGACAATCTCATCCTCGGCGGCAAGCGCCCGCATGTAGTCGCCGGGGTCGGGCAGAGTGACCATGTAGCGGCCGCTCTCCATCACCGGGACAACCTGGTAGCCGCAGGCCGGCGGGAACAGGTAGCAGTCGACCTCCTCCTTCATATTCCCGAAGCTGAGCGGGTTAAGCATGTTCCGCAGCTGGGTGGTGTTGGAGTAGATAATCACGACATCCGCCACGAAATTAGCTGTCTTGAGGGGGGCGGAGACGATACCGATATATTTATTTCTGGGGAAGGTGGGGAAGGTAACGAAGGGCTGGATTTCGGGGTCGTCCGGCTTATCCTCCAGTCCGTAGGCGATGATAGGGGCGAAGCACCAGTTGTCCTCTTCCAGCATGGCGATGGTCTGTCTCTGGCGGCGGGACAGGGCGAAAGCCTGGCACTGGGCGATATGCTGCTTCCGGTCTTTCCAGGGTCGTACGGCTCCCTTAGGGATGTCCGCTTCCTTTTCCAGCATCTTCACGGCGAGGGGAGAGGTGCGCAGATGCATCATTCTCTCCAGTTCTTCCCCGTATTTGTTGAACTCGTTCAGGGTCGTCATATACAAAAAACCTCCGATGATATATTAACGTTACAGCCGCCACAATTATGAATAATGCAGCGTTATTTTGCAAGAATCGGTCGCGACCCCTTATAATGAGGCGTATACCGTAGTATATTTCATTCTATAGTCCCAACCGGAGGCTCAATATGGAGAGAGTGGCTGTCGTCGGCGTGGGCTCGACCAGGTACAGCGGCGCTCAGGAAAAGACGGAGGTAGAGCTTTTCGCCGAAGCCGCTACGGAAGCTATCGGGGAGTCGAACCTGAAACCCGCCGATATCAAAGCCCTGTTTCTGGGAAACGCGCTGGGCGACTTTAACGAGGGGCAGGGGATGCTGCAGGCTTACGCCGCCGATAACATCGGCTGTCGGAATATACCCGCCAACCGGTACGAGGGCGCCTGCGCTTCGGCAAGTATGGCTATCCGGGACGCCTTTATCTGGGTGGCTTCCGGGTTTTACGATATCGTCCTGGCGGGAGGCGTCGAGAGGGCCGCCACCATGGGCACCGGGCTGGCGACGCGTACCTTCGCCATGTTCTCCGACGCTCGCTACGAGTACCCCGCTGGCGTTACCTTCCCGGCTGTTTTTGCCATGCTGGCCCATCTCTACGCGGATACCTATAAAATTCCGCTGCCCAAGCTCCGGGAACAGATGGCAAGGGTTTCCATACAGTCGTATAATCACGGCAGCGTTAATCCCAAAGCACAGTTTTTCACCAAGAACGCCAACATGCCCGTCGAGAAAGTGCTCGGGAGCTTTGTGGTCGCCGCGCCGCTTACCCTGCACGACTGCTGTCCGTTCTCCGACGGCGCCTCGGCAGTGGTGCTGGCTTCGGAAGCCGCCGCGAAAAAACTTACCGACAAGCCGGTTTACCTGACCGGGGTGGGGCAGGCTTCCGGCGGACCGCTGGTAACTCAGGGTGATTTCCTGCCCAGGCTGCGAGCACGGGAAATATCCTCGCGGCAGGCTTACATCATGGCGGGGTTGACCCCGCAGGATATCGACATCTGTGAACTGCACGACTGCTTCAGTATCGCCAGCCTGATTGCCGCCGAAAGCCTCGGCTTTTTTGAGTACGGAAAAGCCGGTGAAGCCTGGGAGAAGGGGGAGGCGGACATCGGAGGCAGGGTAGCCGTCAATCCCTCCGGAGGGCTGAAAGCCAAGGGGCACCCCATCGGGGCGACGGGGGCGGGGCAGGTCCATGAGATAGTCAAGCAACTGCGCGGAGAGGTCGAGCCGGAACGTCAGGTGGAAGGGGCGAAAAACGGCCTGACGGACACTCTGGGGGGCGACGGGGGCACGCTGGTGAATTTGATTCTACAGCGCGGCTGGTAAGGACACCGCTGCCGGCAGACGGAGTAACAAAATGGAACGAAAGCTTATTTTCAAAGACTACAACGAAGCCCTCAAGCAGGACAGGCTTCTGGGCTTGAAATGCCGCGACTGCGGCGCCATCACCTTACCTCCCGCTATGGTCTGCCAGCAGTGCTCCGGTAAGGACCTGGAAGTTGCCGAGATGAAAGGCAGCGGCAAGATACGCACTTTCACCACGGTATTCGTGGCGGCGGAAGGCAGGGAGGATGAAGTCCCCTATATAATCGTCATGGTGGAACTGGATGAGGGGCCCTGGATTATGGGCAACCTGGATGGAGTCGACCCCAAAGAGGCTTCCATGGAGCTTATCGGCAAGAAAGTAAAAATGGGGCATAAAGTCTTTCCCGGCGACAAGTATTCCGCCGGTGAGAGCGCCAGCCCCCTTTTCAGTCTGGATGGTTAGACATAGAGTGAAGGAACCGTACACCCGACATATCGAATTCGAAAACATAATCAATTTCCGTGACCTCGGCGGCTATCCGGCGCGGGACGGCTATACGGTAGCCTGGCGCCGCCTCTTCCGCAGCGGTGAATTCCGCCATATGACCGGGAATGACCTAGAAAAACTTACAGGGGAAATCGGGATAACATCGGTGCTCGACCTGCGCAGCGGCATTGAGTTGGAAAACGGCGGCAAGGGGCTGCTGGAAGGGGCGGAAATCCGGTACCGCAACATCGTCTTTATGACGGACGACGACCCGGAAGCTAACGCAAGCCATTACGCCCATTGCACCAACATGGGCGAGTTTTACCTGGTGATGGCGCGGCAGCCGGGTTACGGCCCACGCATCGTCGAAGCGCTGGAGGTCATCGCCGATCCCCAGAATCACCCCATGGTCTTCCACTGCGCCGTGGGTAAGGACCGTACCGGCATGCTGGCAGGGGTGCTTTTAAGCGTGCCGGGCGTCGAAGATAAAGATATCATCGAAGACTACACTCTGTCAGGCCCGTATATGGAAGTACTAAGAAACCGTATCACCAACGACCCCCAAGCACCGGCGGATGTTAAAACCATGCCGGACTTTTTCTGGAAAGCTTCTCCGGAATCCATGTCCCTTTTCTTATCAACGCTCCGGAGCGAGTACGGTTCTATCGTGGGTTATCTGAAGGCGCAGGGAGCTGATAGTTCACTCATAGCACGGCTCGAAAAGGCGCTGCTGGTCTAGAGAATAACCACTTTTCCTTCCCCCCACCCCACGTATAATATCTATTCCCACCCAAGCCACCCTCGCACCATCTGCGGCTTAGACCGGTGTCTTTCCTGTCATTCTGAGCCCTTTCGCTGCGCTCAGGATAAACTCCGCGAAGAATCTCGTGTTATATTTGTGTCATTCCCGTGAAAACGGGAATCCAGCCGCACCCCTCGTTTCTTTCCTCCCCCCAATCCCCTCGGTTTTTATCTTTTCCCACCCATGCCGCCCTCGTACCATTCTGTGCTTATCCTGGAGTCATCCATCCGCTCATCCTGAGCCTGTCGAAGGATTCCCACCCATGCCGCCCTCGTACCATTCTGTGCTTATCCCGGAGTCATCCATCCGCTCATCCTGAGCCTGTCGAAGGATTCTCACCCTGCCGCCCTCGCGCCATCTGCGGCTTAGCCCGTAATTTTCCCCGCTATTAAGTGGGGTGTTTAAGAGGGGCAAAGCCCCTCTTTCTATTATCTCCCCCTCTCCTGCGGAACGCCTTGCCAGGAGAGGGGGATTAAGGGGGCGAGGTTATGAAAATAGCATCTCAGTTATTGCATCCAGCTACTTATCGAGGTAAAATTACGTAAATGAAAAAGGTCAACGTTGAACTCGGCAGCAACAGTTATGAGGTGCGTGTCGGCGAAGAAATCCTGGAACGCGTGGGGCTCTGGCTGCGGGAAAAGGAATATCCGGACAAAGCGGTAATAATCACGGACAACACCGTGCGTAAGCTTTACGCTGACGTCCTCGGGCGGAGCCTGCAGACCGCCGACTTTAAGGTTACCCTGCTGGAAGTGCCGGCGGGAGAAGAACAGAAATCCCTGGAAACGGCGAGCGGACTCTACGACAGGCTGACCGATGCCTACGTGGAAAGAACGACGCCGGTGCTGGCGCTGGGCGGCGGGGTTATCGGCGACCTTGCCGGATTCGTGGCGGCTACATATTTACGCGGACTGCCTCTGATACAGGTACCGACGACGTTGCTGGCAATGGTGGACAGCAGCATCGGCGGCAAGACGGCCGTTGACCGCGGCAGGCTGAAAAATGTCATCGGCATGTTCTACCAGCCGCGACTGGTCGTAGCCGATATCGGCACGTTAAGCACGCTCCCGAAAGACGAACTGGCTAACGGACTCGCCGAGGTAATCAAGAGCGCCGCTATCGCAAATGACAACCTCTTCAGGTTTCTGGAGATAAACATCGATAAAGCCAGAGAACTGCACCCGGAAGTGGTGGAAAACATGGTCCTGGAGACGGCCAGGATTAAAGCGGAGATAGTCGAAAAGGACGAAAAAGAGGAAGGCTTACGCGGTATCCTGAACTACGGTCATACCGTGGGCCACGCCATCGAAGCCGTCTCCGGCTTTAGCTTAAAGCACGGCCAGGCGGTGGCTATCGGCATGATGGCGGCGGCTAAGATATCCAGCCTGATGGGGATACTTGAAGAGAGCGAGGTCGCCAGGCTGGAGGTCCTGATAAGGCGTGCCGGACTGCCGGTGGAGATGCCGGAACTCGACAAAGAGAAGGTCATGGAAGCTATGCAGCACGACAAGAAGGTGCGTAGAGATAAAATCAGGTTCGTCCTGCTGAAGTCGATAGGCGACGCTTTCATCAGCGATGAGGTCGACCCTGCTATGGTCAGGGAGGTGCTGGTTGGCTGGAGCTAGACCGAGGCTGTGCGCCGCTATCGTCAACAACGACCTCGCCGCTATTGATGGAGTTACCTCACAGGTCGACCTTTTTGAAGTGCGTATCGACCTCATCGGCAGCGGCTGGCGGGAGATAGCCGGTCGTTTGAAGAAGCCCTGGATAGCCTGCAACCGGCGGTTGGAGGAGGGGGGAAAATGGCGGGGCAGCGAGCCTGATAGGGTGAAAGAACTTCTCGGTGCCGTCGAACTCGGTGCCGGAATTATCGATATTGAACTTGGCACGCCGGGGGTAGAGAAAGTCATCAAGGAAATCAAAAGCAGGGCGGAGTGCCTGCTTTCCTGCCATAATCTGAAAGAGACACCGCCTTTGCAGGAGATGAAAGATATCATCAACCGTCAATTCAGCGCCGGCGCCGATATCTGCAAAATGGTCGCCACCGCCAACAGCCTAGCGGATAACCTGGCGGTATTACAGCTTATTAAGGACTTTCCTCAAAAGAAGGTTATTGCCTTTGCCATGGGGTCGGCGGGACAGCTATCCAGGATACTCTGTCCGCTGGTCGGCGGGTACCTAAGCTACGTGTCAATCGAAAAGGGAAGCGAATCCGCTGCCGGGCAGATAACCGCTGAAGAAATGCGGGAGATATATAAGTTGTTAAAAGGTTAGTATTATGTTGCAAGAAAATCAGGACGCCATGGGGCGCGCCATGTACGATTATTCCTCCAGTGGCATGAAAAATCCGCGTATACACGAAATAGTTGAAAGGGATGACGGCTATATCGAGACTGATGCCGGACCGGCAGCGTATTTTATGGAGTACCGCCGGTGGCCAGCCGAAGAGAAAAGAGCCCTGAGGTATGCCCGGGGCAGAGTGCTGGATATCGGCTGCGGCGCCGGTCGGCATTCCCTCTATCTCCAGGGGAAAGGTCTGGAAGTGGTAGGTATAGATAACTCGCCCTTAATCATTGATATCTGTAAAAAAAGAGGGCTCAAGCACGCCGAAGTGGTGCCTATAAAACAAATCAGCTCTAAACTGGGTGTCTTTGATACCGTTTTGATGCTGGGCAACAATTTCGGGCTGTTCGGCAGTTTTCAGGGCGCCAAACGTCTTTTGAAGAAACTAAGCCGGATTACTTCTAAAAATGCCAGAATAATAACCACGAGTAACGACGTGTACAAGACCGATAATCCAGTACATCTTAAATATCATGAGATGAATAGAAAACGGGGCAGGATGGCCGGCCAGCTAAGGCTTCGGGTAAGATACCAACAATATACTAACCCGTGGTTCGATTATCTGATTGTCTCTCCTGAGGAGATGGAGGATATCCTGGATGATACCGGTTGGCGTCTGAGCAGGATTTTTGATTCCGCCGGTGCTTACTATGCCGCCGTCATTGAAAAGTAGAAAAAGGTACGTTACGGGAATACTTATATGAATATTACCGGTAAAACCAAAATTTGTGCCCTTATCGGCGACCCCGTTGAGCATACCATGTCGCCGCCGATGCACAACGCCGCCTATAAAAAGCTGGGGCTGGACTACGTTTATATCCCTTTCCGGGTAAAACCGGAAGAACTGCCCCGGGCGGTGGCGGGACTGAAAGCCCTGAACGTCAGGGGCTTTAACGTTACCATTCCCCATAAAGTGTCCATCATTCCTCTGCTGGACGGGCTTGACCCCCTGGCGGAAAAGGTCGGGGCGGTCAATACCGTGGTGAACGAAGACGGCGAACTGCGGGGCTATAACACCGACGCCACCGGCTTTCTCCAGGCTTTGCTGGGGAGGAGGGTCGAACCAAGAGACAGGAACGTCGTCATCCTGGGGGCCGGCGGCGCCTCCCGGGCTATCAGCTATATCCTTGCCGGGAGGGGCGCCCACCTGACCATCCTCAACCGGAAACTGGAACTCGACTGGGCGGAGGAAATCGCCGAGTTTATTCTTGAAGACCTCGGCAGAGAAGTAAGAGTACTGGAACTTACCCCCCGGCTGCTGGGCAAGGCGCTGGAGGGGGCAGAAATCCTGGTCAATGCCACCAGCGTGGGGATGAGCCCCGCCAGCAATAAAAGCCCGGCTCCGGCCAGGCTATTAAAGCGTCGTCTGGTGGTTTTCGATATCGTTTACAATCCCATGATGACCCGTCTGCTCAGGGAAGCCAGAGCTGCCGGCGCCCGGATAATCGGAGGCGTCGATATGCTCGCCTGGCAGGGGGCACTGGCTTTCGAGAAGTGGACCGGGCAGCCCGCACCTTTGAGCCTCATGCGGAGAGAAGCCGTGAAAATGCTGGAGAGCCATGAAGACTAACATCGCCCTGATAGGTTTCATGGGGACGGGGAAAACAGCGGTGGGCAGACTGCTGGCTAAGAAGCTGGATAAACAGTTTATCGAGCTTGACGAATTGATAGCCAGGAAAGCCGGGCAGCCCATCCCGGAGATATTCCGTCGCGAGGGCGAGACGGGCTTCCGCGAACTGGAAATAGAGACCACCCGCGAGGTCGCCGGCAGAAAAAACACCGTCATCGCTTGCGGCGGCGGCATCGTTCTTAATAAAATAAATATCGACCGGCTGCGGGAAGAGTGCGTCATCGTCTGCCTGACGGCTTCGCCGGAGGTTATCTTAAAGCGGACGTCGGGCGATAAAGACAGCAGGCCGCTGCTGGCTGTGGACGACCGCTCGCGGCAGATTAAAGAGCTACTGCAATACCGCAAGCCCTATTATGAGAGGGCGGCGGACATCATTGTGAATACCTCAAGGCTGAAAACCGAGGCTGTAGTCGAACGAATAATCGAGAAATTGAGAAAGCATGAAGGCTACCGTTCATAGAAGCGAAACCAAGGGGAAGGTAAGCGTTCCTTCCTCCAAGAGCCTGACCATACGGGCGCTGATGTGCGCCGCCCTGAGCAAGGGCGCCAGCGAGATCGTGTATCCGCTGGAGAGCGAGGATACCAGTGCCGCTATCAGGGTGCTGGAACAAATCGGGGTAAATGTAAAAAAAGAGGGGGATGTCTGGAAAGTGACCGGGGGGACTCTCCGGGTGCCGCGCGAGGACCTTTACTGCGGCGAATCTGCCACCACCCTGAGGTTCATGATGGCTGTCTGCGCCCTGCTGCCCGGCAAACACCGGCTTACTGGCGGTCCGTCCCTTTCCCAGAGACCGGTAAAATCGCTGGTCGAGGCGTTAAAGAAGCTGGGCATTAAAGGCTCTATGGAAGGAAAAACCACACCTCCGGTGACCATCGAGGGAGGCACCCTTGAGGGAGAAGACACGGAACTGCCCGGGAATATCAGCTCGCAGTTTATCTCGGCTCTGCTCCTGATTGCCCCCTTTGCTCCCAGGGGAATGAACATCAGACTGACCACCCCCATGACGTCGCGACCCTACGTACTGATGACGCTCTGGTGCCTCAAGCAGTTCGGCATAAACGCCCATACCTCATTCGATAAGTTCGTCGTACTACGGCAGCGGTATCAGCCGACCCGACTGGAGGTCGAAGGCGACTGGTCGTCGGCTTCCTATCTGCTGGCGCTGGGGGCTGTTTCCGGGGACATCGAGGTGACCAACCTGAACACGGCAAGTCTCCAGGGCGACCGGGTGGTACTGGACTTTCTGCGCAGTATGGGGGCTGCCGTCAGAATTAACGGAGACTCTATTACCGTCAGCCGGGAAGAACTCAAGGGGATAAACGCCGACCTCTCGGACTGCATCGACCTTTTACCCACCATGGCGGTTCTGGCGGCGGTAGCCAACGGAAAAAGTGAATTCACCGGCATCGAGCGCGCCCGCATTAAGGAGTCGAACCGGGTGGTTGCCGTCAGGGAAAATCTGCAGAAAGCGGGCGTCGAAATCAGCGAGAGCCGCGACCGCCTGATTATTACCGGCCTGAAAACACCGGCGCCGGTCGAGGAAGGCAAGATGGAGGAAGAGGAGGAAGAAAAAACCGGGGACAAGGAGGGCAAGATTGAGGAGGAACCGGAACGCGAGCCGGTAACCATCGATAGCTACGGAGACCACCGGATTGCCATGGCTTTCAGCATACTCGGGGCGGCTATCGGTGGTATTATAATAGACGGGGCGGAATGCGTCGCCAAGACGTTCCCGACCTTCTGGGATACCCTGAAACAGGTCGGGGTCAGGATGGAGACAAATGGAGAATAGTATCGGGAAAATGCTCGCCATAACCAGCTTCGGGGAAAGCCACGGACCCTGTGTCGGCGTCGTTATTGACGGCTGCCCCGCCGGACTGCCCGTCTCTGAGGCGGATATCCAGAGCGAAGTGAACAGACGCCGGGCGGGGGGCAGTTCGGCTTCCACTTCACGGCTGGAAAAAGATAAAGTGGAAATTCTCTCCGGGGTGAGTAACGGTTTCACCACCGGCGCGCCGGTGTGCCTGCTGATACGCAACGAGGACGTGGATGATGCCGCTTACGAAGAAATCCGCTCGAAGCTGCGTCCGGGCCACGCCGATTACCCCGCCTATGTTAAGTACGGCGGCTTTAACGACTGGCGCGGCGGAGGAAAGTTCTCCGGGAGGATGACGGCGACCTTCGTCATGGCTGGAGCCATTGCCAAGAAGCTACTGGCGGTGATAGGCGTGGAAATCATTGCCCATACCGCGGAAATCGGGGTTATTGCGGCGGAAGCGATGTCATATCAGGAAATAAAGAAAAAAGCGACGAAAGACTCCCTTTGCTGCGCCGACCCGAAAGCATCACAGGCTATGACCGAGTTGATTAACAGGACAAAAGAATCCGGCGACAGCCTCGGGGGCGTTATCGAGGGCATTGCCCTGAACGTGCCTGTGGGACTGGGCGAGCCGCTCTTCGATAACCTGGACGGGGATTTGGCTAAAGCCCTGTTCGCCATACCGGCGGTCAAGGGAGTGGAGTTCGGCGCCGGTTTCGCCGCCGCTCGCAAGAAAGGCTCGGAGAATAACGACCCGTTTATTATCAAAGACGGTAAAATCATGACCGGGACCAATAACGCCGGGGGTATTCTCGGTGGCATGAGCAACGGCATGCCTTTAATCGTCAGGGTGGCTGTCAAGCCCGTGTCGTCGATAGGGATAGAGCAGCAAACGGTGGATATTGAAAAAATGAAAGAAACTGTGATAAAGGTCGGCGGCAGGCATGACGTCTGCATCGTCCCCCGGGCGGTGCCGGTGGTCGAAGCCATGATGGCGGTGACGCTGTGCGATTTCGCCATGAGGGCGGGACTGATTCCGAGGGTAATCAGATGAAACTTGAAGAACTGCGAAAAAAGATTGATGAAATTGACGCCAGGATAGTCGAGCTTATTGCCGAACGACAGGAAATATCCCGGGAAATCGGCAAGGGCAAGAACAAGACCAACCGCGTTATCGAGGACAGGGAGCGGGAACTCAGGGTCCTGAAGAATGTCCGCAATCTGGCTCGCTCCAGGAAAATAAGCCCCGGCGATATCGAGAATGTCTATCGCCAGATAATCAACGCCAGTAAAAAGGTCCAGAGGGTGGCGGTAGCCTATCAGGGCGAGCCGGGCGCTTACACCGACGCCGCCGCGCAGAGATATTTCGGGGAATCGACCCGCGGCTTCCCTTACGACACCCTCGATGAGGTCTTCGAGGTGGTGGAGCTGGGAGACGTGCCTTTCGCCATGGTGCCCGTCGAGAACTCACTGGAAGGCAGTATCACCCGCGCCTATGACCTGCTGCTCGATTCGCCCCTCATGGTCTGCGGCGAAACGGAGATGCGTATCAGCCACTGTCTGATAGCCATGGAGGGAGTCAGTCTGGATACTATCAAGACGGTCTATTCACACCCTCAGGCGCTGGGGCAGTGCCGGAACTTCCTGAACCACCTTAAGGTCGAGGTTGTCCCCGCCTCGGATACGGCCGGCAGCGTTAGAATGATAAAAGAACAGAAACTCAAGGACTGCGCCGCTATCGCCAGCGCCGGCGCCGCCGAGCTTCACGGCATGAAGATAATCGCCCGCGAGATAGAGGACAATCCGCATAACTTCACCCGCTTTTTCGTTCTTTCCAAAGAAGACTCACCACCCACCGGCAACGATAAGACGTCCATCGTCTTTTCTTTGAAGCACAAGCCGGGGGCGCTTTACGAATGCCTGCGGGAGTTCGCTTCGAGGAAGGTGAACCTGACCAAACTGGAGAGTCGCCCCACCCGTCACCAGCCCTGGGAGTATAATTTCTACATGGACTTCTCCGGCCACCGCGAGGCTAAAGAGGTGAGTGAAGCCCTGAAGGCGCTTGAAGAGCACTCCGTATTCGTGAAGATACTGGGATCGTATCCCAAGGCGAGATAAAAAGTAAAATCGCCATTCCGCCGAAAGCTTAAAACCAGCGTCGGAGAAAAGGCGAGTAAAGCCTATTCTTTCACTTCGTAGGAATTGAAAATAAAGTCGATATCCCCCTGTAGAGCAGTCAGCTTATCCTTCGGAAACAGCTTATCGTCCGCGTCAATCATCAACTTGGTTTCACTCTTGATAGAGCCGACAATATGCACGCGCAGGCATTCCTTGCCCGACATGGTGAAGGTCATCGTGCTGCGAGTGCCGAATACCGCCGATTCGTCCGGCAGGGTATAGGTCTCCAGCTTGTCCTCGCCCGGGCTGGCGCCCTGTTTTAATATAAATTCTTTAATCTCCGCGTTGAGCAGCTCGGGATTTAATTCTTGGTAGGTTTTCTTTATTTGTGTCATAGCCGCACCTCTCTGTACTGTCATAATAATAGGGCTTACGAGGACATTATTTCAAGCATGTCATACAGGCGAAGGTATTTAGGCGGGGGTGATTGAGCCGGAGGATTCTACATCTCTTTACTCAGTCCGGCAAGGAACTCAGTGTTGGTCTGGGTCTTGCGCATGCGATCCAGTACCCGGTCCGTCCCCTCGACGAAGTTATTGGAATCCGAGGCAATCATGGCTACCATGCGCCGCAGCAGCCATACCTGTTTGAGGGTCTCCTCCCTCAGGAGGAGTTCCTCGCGCCGGGTGCCGCTGCGCTGGATGTCCATAGCCGGGAAGATGCGCCGCTCGGAAAGCCGGCGGTCAAGGTGGAGTTCCATGTTGCCGGTGCCCTTGAATTCCTCGTAAATAAGGTCGTCCATGCGGCTGCCGGTATCGATAAGGCAGGTGGCGATGATGGTCAGGCTGCCGCCCTCGGCGGTGTTGCGAGCCGCCCCGAAGAAACGCTTGGCCGGGTGCAGGGCGGCGGGGTCGATGCCCCCGGAAAGCGTACGCCCGCTGGAAGGCATTGCCAGGTTATAGGCGCGGGTGAGACGGGTGACGCCGTCGAGAAGGATGACCACGTCCTTGCCGCTTTCCACGAGGCGCTTCGCCCTTTCCAGTCCCAGCTCGGCGACGCGCGTCTGGTTCTCCACCATCTCGTCGAAGGTGGCGGCGATGACCTCGCCCTTGACCGAGCGCTTCATGTCCGTCACCTCTTCCGGCCGTTCGCCGATGAGGCAGACCATGAGGTGGATATCATCGTAAGTGGAGGAAATGGCGTTAGCGATTGATTTCAAAAGGAGGGTCTTGCCGGCTTTGGGCGGCGAGACAATCAAGCCGCGCTGCCCACGTCCGATGGGGGCGATGAGGTTGATAAGACGGGTGGAGAGGTCGGTCGGGGAGTGTTCCAGGTTAATCAGCTTGTCGGGAAAGGTGGGCGTCAGCGACCCGAAGGGCTGTCGTTTTTTGACGACATCGGGGTTGAGGTTATTGATAGCCACGACCTGAAGGAGGCTGTAATACTTCTCGTTGCTGTGCGGGGGCCTGCCCTGGCCGGTAACGAGGTCGCCGTTGCGTAAGCCGAAGCGGCGGATCTGCGACGGCGAAATATAGACGTCGGTCTGGCTGGGCAGCAGGGTTTCCTGCCTTAAAAATCCGTAACCGTCGGTCATGATTTCCAGGATGCCGCTGCAAAAGATATTGCCCTGCTCGCCGCTCTGCGTCTCCAGCAGGCGCATGATAATATCGTGTTTTTTCAACGTCGCCGGTGTTGAGATGCCCTTTTCCTTGGCCATCTCCACCAGCTCTTCCTTGGTCTTGGTTTCAAGTTCCGTAATACTCATGTTCATGGTGCCACCTCACTCTGGTCCCGTATCCCCTTGGGGAAACGGTTGTATATATCTTTGTTTATTTTTTATCTTTAGCCACTTTCTGCCAGTCTTCCAGAAAGCGTTTAATGCCGACGTCTGTTAAAGGGTGCCGTATCATCTGCATCAGCACGGCATAAGGCACGGTAGCCACCTCGGCCCCGGCCATGGCGGCATAAGTAATGTGCATGGGATTGCGGATGCTGGCGGCGATTACCTGGGCATCCAGTTCCGGGTAGTTAGCCAGTATCGACAGGGTATCCTCGACCACCTGCATGCCGTCCTGCCCGGCATCGTCCAGCCGGCCGATGAAGATGCTGACATAGGTTGCCCCCGCCAGCGCCCCGAGGAGCGCCTGATTGGCGGAGAAACAGAGGGTCATGTTGACTTTGATGCCTTCCTCGCTTAATGCCGAGGTCGCCTTTAGTCCTTCGGCGGTAATGGGTATCTTGATATTTACATTGGGCGCCCAGCCGGCTTTCACCCGGGCTTCCTTAATCATGGCGTCGGCATCCTCGGAGAGCACCTCCACGGAAACGGGACCGTCGATGATAGCGCAGATTTTCTTGGTCACGGTCTCGTAGTCGGCGGTGGCTTCTTTAGAAAGAAGCGACGGATTGGTGGTAACCCCGCTGATGATGCCCAGCCGGGCGGCTTCCCTTATCTGGTCGATATTGGCGGTATCCAGGAATATCTGCATAGCTAACCTCCTTATTCGGCTGCCAGCGGCAGCGGCGGCTGGGCTCCTTCGCGCAGTACGTCTTTAGCTACACCGACAAAGTCGCGGAAGAGGGGGTGCGGGCGACCGGGCCGGGAAAGAAATTCCGGGTGGAACTGGCAGCCGAGCATCCAGGGGTGTTCCGCCAGCTCTATAACCTCGACGAGTTTTTCGTCGGGAGAAACGCCGCTGTAGACCATGCCTGCTTTATGCAATTCATCGCGGAAATTATTATTAAATTCCAGCCGGTGACGGTGGCGTTCCTGGACGAGGGGTTGCCCGTAAGCCCGGGCCGCCAGCGTATTTTCAATCAGCTTGCAGGGGTAATTGCCCAGGCGCATGGTGGCGCCCTTGTCTTCGATGTTTTTCTGCTCGTCGAGATAATCGATGACGGGATAACGGGTGGAGGGATTGAACTCGGTGGAGTTCGGCTCGTCCGAGTTAAAGGCGTACCTGGCGAGCTCGATGGTCATTACCTGCAGTCCCAGACATAAGCCGAAGTAAGGAATTTCGTTTTCCCGGGCGTAGGTGGCGGCTTTTACCATGCCCTCGATGCCCCTGACGCCGAAACCTCCGGGGATAATGATGCCCTGGGCGGTGCGCAGTTCGCGTTCGGTGCTGTCATTATCGAGTTCGTCGGACTGCACCCAGTAAAGGTCGAGGTTTCTGTCGTGGAAAAGCGCGGCGTGGTACAGCGCCTCGCGGACGGAGTAGTAGGCGTCGTTAAGCTCGACGTACTTGCCGACCAGGGCGATTCTCACCGGCTCCTGGGGCGTCTTGATGCGCTCGACGAGTCCCCGCCATTGTTGCAGGTCAGCCTGACGCGCCTTGATGCCGAGTTTATCGACTATCAGCTGTCCGAGTCCGGTCTCCTCGAGAATCAGCGGTATTTCGTATATCGTTTCCATGGTAGGCAGGGGAATCACGGCCTCCTTGGCGACGTCGCAGAACAACGATATTTTATCCCTTAGGTTTTCGGCAATTTCATAATCGCTGCGGCAGATGATGACATCCGGCTGGATACCGATGCGCCGCAGTTCGTTGACGCTGTGCTGGGTGGGCTTGGTCTTGAGCTCCTGGGTGGAGTTAAGGTAGGGCAGGAAGGTGACGTGGATGTAGAGCACATTGTTTCTGCCGACATCGTTCCTCATCTGGCGTATGGCTTCCAGGAAGGGCTGACCCTCGATGTCGCCCACGGTGCCGCCCACCTCGATGAGAATAACATCGGCACCGGATATCTCGGCAAGTTTGTTGAATCGACTTTTAATTTCATTGGTAAGGTGGGGCACAATCTGGATGGTGCCACCGAGGAAGTCGCCGTGCCTTTCCTTGGCGATGATGGTGCTGTAAATCTGGCCGGAGGTGACGTTGGACTCGGCGGTGACCTCGGCGTCGATAAACCGCTCGTAGTTGCCCAGATCGAGGTCGGTCTCGGCGCCGTCCTTGGTGACGTAAACCTCGCCGTGCTGGTAGGGGGACATGGTGCCGGGGTCGACGTTCAGATAGGGGTCGAGCTTCTGGACGCCCACGGTGACGCCGCGGCTTTTCAGGACGGTGCCGATAGAGGCGACGGTGATGCCTTTCCCTACGGAACTGACGACTCCCCCGGTTACAAAGATGTACTTCGGCATATATATAACTGGCTATCTAATCTGGAATAATTCCAGTTCTGCCCTGGGAAATTAATCACGGAAATTACACGGGACCCGGTGACACAGTACCTCTGGAAAAGTGTATTTTAACTATAAAAATAGGAATACACGGTCAAATCAGGTGGGGGTTTCTTTTAATTATAAGAATGAGTATAGGGTTTGTCAAGTAGTTTGTGTACTGTGCCGCCGCTAGAACGCATTGATAATAGCAATGATACCCACGATAATCAGCCAGATTCCTATAAGAGTGGTTAAAAGCTTGGGCCATATCAGTATGATGATACCCAGGCCAAGCGTAATGATGCCTCCAATAAGGCCGCTGACGCCAAACGTACCGCCGAACATGCTTTACCTCCTGAGTGTTTTCGTAATCAAATATAACCGCCATGGTATCCGGCGGTAAAAAATATCAGAGTGAATTGTTACACTATTATAGCACTATCGAGCCTTTTGTGCAGAGTGCCGCCTCAGGAAGTCCAGTATTATCCTACTGACTTCATCGGGTGACTCTTGGAAGAAGCAGTGCTTCCTTCCTTCTAAAATAACCAGCTCCGCGTTGGGTATTTGGGAGGCGATAACACGCCCGTTGTCGACGGGTATGAGCCGATCGTCCGAGCCATGAAGGATCAGAGTCGGGATTTTAATCTCTGGCAAACGGTCGTAAGCGTCATGAGCATTGAGTGCTTCCACCTGACGACGAAAGCCTATAGGATCGGGAGGATAAAGCAATCTGTTCTGAACGATCTCGTCCACAATATCCGGATTATTCTCTATAAATGCCTCACTTAAAATCAAAGGTAGCCCTTGACGCGCTCGTTCCTCCGGAGTGATGCCGCTAGAAAGAGCGGCGCTGGCAGCTCCTCTCTCCCCAGAGATGCTTTGGGAACCGCCGGGTAATGTACACCCCAGCATCAGGCTGATGAGCTTTTCCGGGTGCCGGATAGCCAACCATTGCCCGATTGCACCGCCCATTGAAATACCGAAGAGATGTGCCTTATCTATCCCGATGGCATCCATCAGTCCTGCAGTGTCATCCGCCATCATCTCGATGCTGTAGGGGATGTCGGGTACATCCGTCCTTCCCATGCCCCGGTTGTCAAAAGCGATAACTTGGTATTCTTTCGATAGCCCCTGTACATTCCGGAACCAGCGTGTCAGGTTCCCGCCCACTCCGATGATCAATATCAATGGTTCACCCGCACCATATATTTCATAGTACATGTTGATATCGCCGACTTTTACTTTAGGAATTTTTACACCTCCCAACTATGGGATTATTCAGTGGACATAAAGACGTCTAAGTTTAGTCATTTGATAATACCCTGTCAAGCAGTTCGATTGACACTTTTACAGTCGCAGTTGTAGACTGTTTACGGTATCCGATTTATCCTCCTGAGGAGTGAGTTCTATGGATTTCCTGAGCCGGGTCGACCCCGAAATATACCGTGTCATTGCCGCCGAAGCAAAGCGACAGAAAGAGATAGTCAACCTCATCGCCTCCGAGAATTACACCAGCCCCGCCGTTCTCGCCGCCCAGGGCTCTTTCCTCACCTATAAGTACGCCGAGGGTTACCCGGGCCATCGTTACTACGGCGGCTGCGAGAATGTGGATACCATTGAAGAAATCGCCATCGCACGCGCTAAAGAGTTGTTCAAAGCCGAACACGCTAATGTCCAGCCCCACAGCGGGTCGCAGGCTAACATGGCTGTCTACCTGGCTCTCCTTGAGTACGGGGATACCGTGATGGCGATGGATCTCAGCCACGGCGGGCACCTGACCCACGGCTCTCCTGCCGCTTTCTCTGGAAAGTCCTATAACTTCGTTCATTACGGCGTCAACCGCGAGACGGGGCGTATTGATTTCCCGCAGGTGGAAAAGCTGGCAGAAAAGCATAGGCCCAAGCTTATCATATCCGGTTATACGGCTTATTCGAGGATTATCGATTTCGAGAGGTTCCGGCGTATCGCCGACTCCGCGGGGGCGAAGCTGATGGTGGATATCGCCCACATTGCCGGGCTGGTGGCGGTCGGTCTGCATCCTACCCCCGTCCCTTACGCCGATGTCGTTACCACCACCACACACAAGACGCTGCGTGGACCCAGCGGCGGGCTGATACTTTGCCGCGCTGAATATGCTAGGGACATCGACGCCGCCGTCTTCCCGGAAACGCAGGGCAAGCCCCTGATGCACGCCGTCGCCGCCAAGGCAGTCGCCCTCCATGAAGCCATGCAGCCCGGGTTCGTCGATTACCAGCGGGCTGTTCTCGACAATGCCGCGACACTGGCCGCTGAGTTGCAGCAGCTGGGACTCCGTATTATTTCCGGCGGCACGGATAACCACCTGATGCTGGTGGACCTCACGGATAAAGGCATTACCGGCATTCAGGCTGAGAAAGCCCTTGACGCTGCCGGTATCGTCGTCAACAAGAACACCGTTCCTTTTGATACCCGCCCCCCGACGGTTACCAGCGGTATCCGCCTCGGCACTCCCGCGGTGACGACGCGAGGTTTCGGCAAAGAGGAAATGAAAGCTATCGCCGCGTTGATAGTGAAGGTGGTTGCACATCCCGATGATGAGAAGGTGCGGGAAGAGGTAAGGCAGGAAGCAGCGCAGCTGTGCCGGCGCTTTCCCGTGCCCGGCGTAAACGGTCTTTAAATACCCTGCCGGAGAGTCACCCGACCTGCGTTTAGCGTTTTTCACAGATTGTCAGGGCTGATGCCGAACAAGGAAGCTTATCTGGACATCGAGACTACCGGACTGACTCCCTACGACTGCGAGATTACCGTGGTCGGCATTCACCTGTGCCGCGGGAGCCGCAGCGAGTTTGTCCAGCTGGTGGGCAGGGATGCTACCGCCGACGGTATCCTGGAAGCCCTCGAAGACATCGATATCCTCTATACCTATAATGGCAGTCGCTTCGACCTGCCCTTTATCCGGGCGCGACTCGGCATCGACCTTATGCAGCTCTTCCGGCACCACGACCTGATGTACGATTGCTGGGAAAACAATCTTTACGGCGGACTCAAAGGCGTGGAACGGCAGCTGGGTATTGCCAGGAACCTCCCGGAAATGAACGGTTTTGAGGCAGTAAAGCTGTGGTGGAAGTACGTCGAGTCCTTTGACCTGGACGCCCTGAACACCCTCCTGGAATATAACAAAGAGGATGTCTTAAACCTGAAAACACTGAGGGATATGCTGCTTTAGCCCGTATTACTTACAGTCATTCCCGCCCCGTATCGGAGTATGGGGTAAACTCCAGCGGGAATCCATACCCCCACCACTCCCTCGGTTTTTATCTTTTCCAACCCGTGCCACCCGGTATCATTTACGGCTTATCCCGGGGTGTAAGTTTTTACACTTTTAAGGCAGATTTTCATCTCAAAAAGGGGTGAGGTTGACACGTAATAGTGCTATAATGATATTGCGGTCGAGTAGATACGGAAAGGAGAAGAAAATCGATGGAAGAATTGAAGGTATTCAGCGGCAATGCCCATCCGGACCTGGCAAAGGCGATAGCCGATTATCTGGGAATACCCCTGGGCAACTGTGAGGTAATCCAGTTCAGTAATGAAAATACCTTTGTTCGCATTATGGAGAACGTGCGCGAGCGTGATGCCTTCGTCGTCCAGCCGATATGCTCGCCGGTGGATAAAAGCCTGGTGGAGTTATTGATTATGCTAGATGCCCTGAAGAGGGCTTCCGCCGGCAGGATAACGGCGGTCATCCCTTATTACGGATACGGCCGCAGCGATAGAAAAGACCAGCCCCGCGTGCCCATCACCGCCAAGCTCGTCGCCGACCTTCTTACCGTGGCCGGCGCCAACCGGGTATTGACGGTGGACCTGCACTCGGCACAGATTCAGGGTTTCTTCAATATCCCCGTTGATGAACTGGCGGCTATAAAAATACTCGGTGATTATTTCGTCGAGAAAGCCCTGCCTGACCTTGTTGTGGTGGCTGCGGATATCGGCGCCACCAAACGGGCGCGGGACCTGGCTACGCGACTTGACGTGCCGCTGGCTATCATGGAAAAAAGGCGCCTAGGCAATAATGACCGTACGCAGACTTTAAATGTAATCGGCGAGGTTGAGGATATGGTAGCCCTTATCGTTGACGATGAGATAGATACGGCCGGTTCCCTGACGGGTGTGGTCAAAACCCTGCTGGAGCGTAATGCCCGGGAAGTCTATGCCTGCTGCACGCATCCTATCTTCTCTGGACCCGCTATACAGAGAATTGGCGAGAGCAAGGTAAAGGAAGTGGTCGTTACCGACACTGTGCCGGTACCGTCCGAAAAGAGACTGGATAAAATAACGGTCCTGCCCATTGCGCCGCTGCTGGGCGAAGCTATTCGGCGTATCCATACCGGGCAGTCCGTGGGGGCTATGTTTGCATAAGGGTGAACAGCTTGTCGAAG